>Ga0074044_10000228_pt1 | contig 56171 bp, 44 predicted proteins | sample BogForMeECP23OM1_FD_94443 | JGI IMG/M metagenome (GOLD analysis project Ga0074044, IMG submission 94443) | Bog forest soil microbial communities from Calvert Island, British Columbia, Canada - Bog Forest MetaG ECP23OM1 | ecosystem: Environmental > Terrestrial > Soil > Wetlands ...
AGATCGATCACACCCGGGCTGAACTCCTCCCGGAAATCGACCGGGTGAATCTTCAGATCCGCAATTTCGATGAGCATTGGAACCTCCGCCGCCCCCACTCAAATTACCGCAAAGGCCCGCGGAAGTGCGCACAGAGACGAAAGTCTCTCAGGGAGCAATAGCTAAGAATAAAGGGCCAAAAACCGAGTGTCAAGGAAGGGAGCAAACCGTCTGGACCACCCTTGGGCTGCGCCGCCATTGACTCCTCCGCCCGCCCGCGCTACGCTGAACTCAAATGGTTGGTAACCGCCCCGTCGGGGTGCGCAATCCGGTTGGCTCCACTTCCACATCCAGCTATTTGCGTGCAAGAAACGCGGGCACGCGTTCGCCCGAATCCGGCACGGCGCGTCCCGGTAACCTGTATTCCGGTGGCCCGTGTCCCAGTAACACCAATCGAAGAGTGAGCCCTGTTCGGCTGCAGGAGGCGGCGCGATAACCCTGAATGAAGAAAAGCATTGCACTCACCCCTGACATCGAGACCCTGTTCGGCACGCGCGATGAAAATCTCCATGTGCTCGAAGACGGCCTGAACATCAATATCGACCTGCGCTCGGATCGCATTGAACTGGAAGGCGCGCCCCGCGACGTGGCCCGCGCTGAACAGTTATTCGCCGACTACGAGCACTTGCGGAAGTCCGGCCACCAGTTCGTGAACGGCGACCTGGGCAGCATGTTGCGCGTGGTCGTCACCGATCCAAACGCCACTCTCCGCGGACTGGCCGAGGCCGGGCGCCAGCGTTCCTTCGGACGCCGCACCGTCCAGCCGAAAAGCCCCAATCAGCGCCGCTACCTCGAAGCCATCGAGCAGCACGACATGGTGTTCGGCGTCGGCCCCGCCGGCACCGGCAAAACCTACCTAGCCGTGGCCATGGCCATCTCGGCCCTGCTGAACAAGCAGGTCAACCGCATCATTCTGGCGCGCCCGGCGGTCGAGGCCGGCGAACGTCTCGGCTTTCTCCCCGGCACCTTGCAGGAGAAGATCGATCCCTATCTGCGGCCCTTGTACGATGCGCTCTTTGACATGCTCGAGCCCGAGCGCGTCGAACGCTATCTCGAAAAAAATATCATCGAGATCGCGCCCATCGCCTTCATGCGCGGGCGCACGCTGAACGATTCCTTCGTCATCCTGGACGAGGCGCAGAACACCACATCCGAGCAGATGAAGATGTTCGTCACCCGCCTGGGTTTCAACTCCAAAGCGGTGATCACCGGCGACGTAACCCAGATCGACTTGCCCAGCGCGCGCCGCAGCGGCCTGATCGAAGCGGTCGAAATTCTGCAAAGCGTAAACGGCCTCGCCTTCGTGCATTTCGACGAAAGCGACGTGGTGCGTCATCACTTGGTGCAGAGAATCATCCGCGCCTACGACGAACACAAAGTGCGGCTGGCGGAGCAGCAGTTGTCGCTGCTCGAACCAAAATCCGAACCCAGGTCCGAATCGAAGTTCGAACCAAAGTTCGAACCAAAATCCGAACCAAAGTCCGGCGCGCCGCAGGCGAACATTACCGATGCTCCTCCGCGGCCAGCCTCTTTACCGGGCCCGGCGGAAGAACCGCACCTGCGCAATTGAGCGAACGTGTAGCGCGGACACTCTTGTCCGCGAGAAGTCGGAGCAAATTCAAAAGGCGCGGACAGGAGTGTCCGCACCACACAGGAGGGGGCCTAGCCGCTGCCCTCCTTTTCGCATGGGTCAGGCCCTCTGGCAGGGTTGCGAGAAAACTCGGGTTTCGTATCAGGGCATCGCTTTAGCGATGCCGCAATTTTCGGAATTAGCCGCCCCTTTAGGGGCTGGGCGTGGGAGAGCAGCGAACTTGGTCATCTTCCAAAAGCGCGTCGCGGATCTGGCCGAGTTGACGCTCCGCCGCTTCGTGGCACGCGCCCGGCGCGCCGCGGGATTGAAGGGCGGGGTCAACGTGCTGTTAACCTCAAGCGCCGAGATGAGGTCTCTGAACCGCCATTTCCGCGGAAAAGATCAGCCCACCGACGTGCTTTCGTTTCCCGCCGAGCCCGGCGCCCAAAAACTCGCGGGCGAAATCGCCATTTCGGCGGAGATAGCAACGCAAAACGCGCGGGCACTCGGACACTCCCCCGCCGAGGAAGTTAAGATCCTGGTCTTGCACGGCGTCCTGCATCTGCGCGGCTACGATCACGAGTGCGACAATAGAGGGATGGCAAGGCGCGAAAGACAGTTGCGTGCGAAACTCCACCTTCCGCTGGGCCTGATCGAACGAGCCGCGATCGAACGAGCAACGATCGGAAGAACAACGATCGAACGAGCGACGACTCCGCGTCCGCCGAGGAAGCATCACCGATGATCGGTGTCAGCATAGCTCTCGCGCTCCTGTTCGCCCTGCTCACGCTGGTCTCCTACGTCGACCGTCTCTACCAGGAGATCGGCAAGTTCCTCTCCCGCGACTTCCAGGACAACATCGACGCCTTCGAGCAGATCGTTGAGCCGCGGCTGGGAGTGACGCGCCAGCGCGCCTCGCTCTCCATGGCCATTCTGACCCAACTGGTCACGGCTGCCATCGCCATGATCGTCGGCTTCACCGTCTTCCGCGACCGCGCCTGGAGCGCCTACGAAGTCCTCGAAGCCACCCTCAGCCTGGTGCTGATCATCATCTTTTTTCATCGCCTGCTGCCCTTCGTCTTTTTTTCGCGCACCCGCGGACGCTGGCTGGCGGACTGGGTGCTGCCTTTGCGCGTGCTCATCTATCTCGTTCTGCCCGTGACCCTGGTGCTCGGATTCTGCCAGTCCGTCACCGCGCTCACCCGCGAGCACATCGACGCGCGCCCGGAAACCTCCTCCGAAGCCGTCGACGCCCTGATTGAAGCGGGACAGGAAGAAGGCATCATCCAGGAGGGCGATCGCGAGTTGATCCAGTCGGTAGTGGAGTTCAGCGGCAAGACCGTTCGCGAGGCCATGAAGCCAAGGCCGGAGATGGTAGCAGTCCCGTCCGATTACACCGTCGAGCAGGTGGTCGAGTTGCTCCGGGGCAAGCATTTCTCGCGCATCCCCGTTTACGAGGGTTCGATTCACCATATCAAAGGCATTCTCCACGCGCAGGATGTGATGCAAGTGCCCGACTCCGAAGCGCACACCCGCACGGTCGCGACCCTGATGCGAACCGACGTTTACTTTGTCCCGGAAAGCAAGTTAGTAAGTGACCTGCTGCGCGAAATGCAGCGCAGTAACATCCGTATGGCGATAGTAGTAGATGAATATGGAGGCGTAGCCGGCCTCGTAACCATAGAAGACCTGGTAGAAGAAATAGTAGGAGAAATCGGCGATGAGCACGAGAAAGCCCAAGTCGTGCAGGAAAACGACCACTCCTACATAGTCCCCGGCAACATGGATGTAGACCGCCTCGATGAACTCTTCGGCATGCGCCCCGAAGGCCACGAATCCTCCACCATAGCCGGCCTGGTAAGTGAACTCGCCGGACGCATTCCCAAGAAAGGCGAAATCATCGAAGACGAAGGCCTGAAGTTCGAAGTCCTCGACTCCACCGATCGCCGGGTGGAGCGCGTGCGCATCACAACGGCGCCGAAGCAGATGAAGTTGATTTAAGGACAAGCGGGCGACGAATGCGGCGGACCGTTTTGAGCCTTTGGGTGGCGCAGCGGTTCACCGCTGCGATTCAGGCACTAAATTCCGACGGCTTTAGCCGCTGAGGTGAAACTGCAACCGCGGGAAAAATGCTTTCTCCGCAGTCCGCTAGAATGACCCGGAAGTGGAATCCCGGCCGGGTGCCCCACGTCTCGCGGTTTTCGAGACGTGGGATGCTGCGCTGTCGAGCCAACCGTAAGTCCGCCTGTCATCTTGCATATCACGTGACATATATGTACAATCTGTCACAAGTATTGGAGTGTGACACATGAACCCTGAAACTCGAATGCGTGTCAACGAAAACGGTCGCGTCGTCATTCCCGCTTCGTATCGGAAAGCGCTGGGGATCAAGGCCGGAGACGAAGTGATTTTGCGCATGGAAGACGACGAACTGCGGATCACGACGATGAAGCGGCGTCTGGAGCGCGCACGGCGGCGCATTCGGCAGTACGTGAAACCGGGCGTGTCTCTGGCGGACGAGCTCATCGCGGAACGGCGCGAGGCGGCAAAACGTGAGTAGATTCGCAACGAGCAAGATCGTACTGGACGCGTCGGCCATGCTCGCTGTGCTCAATCATGAGCCGGGTTCGGAGAAACTGACTCCGGAGATGCTGAGCAACGCCGCCGGGAGCACGGTTAATTTGGCCGAAGTCCAAACCAGGCTGGTGAGTCGCGGGGGCCAGCCCGACGAAGCCTGGGAGGATGCGCTCAGCGCGGTCCATGAACCGGTGCCGTTCACCGCCGAGCAAGCGAGAATTGCAGGCAATCTCGTGACTCAAACACGGCTGCTCGGTCTGTCCTTGGGGGACCGTGCCTGTCTGGCGCTTGGAACTGCGCTCCATGCTCCGGTCTACACAACGGATAAATCATGGAAGAACCTCAAGCTCGGCATTCGCATCCATGTCATTCGATGATGACGCTAAGATATATTTACCGCACCTACCACTTCTTTCATCACAAACGTCCGGGCAATCGATCACAGACATCCAACCCGCCATGCGCGATAATAGAGATCTGATTGGGGCAGCAAGAAGTGTGCCCGTCTCCCAAGACGGCCCTCGAAGCTGCCCCAAACCCATTTTCAGCGCTCTTTGACAACCTAACTCCTTATTCCTGAATATTTTACGTATAAGTCATTATTCCTGAATATTTTGCCTTTAAGTAATTGATTCTAATAGATCAAAAAAGCAGGGGGGAGGGGGGGTACCCCCAGTACCAACTGTTAACTAGCCATCAGAAGCTTGCCAAGCGGTTTGCTAGCAGCCAGCAGCCAGAAGCTAGTAGCCTATCCCCATGTCCTTCCATTCCGGATTCGTCTGCATCCTCGGCCGCCCGAACGCGGGCAAGAGCACGCTGCTGAATGCGCTGGTGGGCGAGAAGCTGGCCATCATTTCGCCGAAGCCTCAGACCACGCGCAACCGCATTCTCGGAATCATCAACGTCCCCAAGCAGAAGGGACACGAGGCCGGGCAAATCGTCCTGATCGATACGCCCGGAGTTCACCGTTCCGGCTCCTCGCTCGGACGCAAGATGATGTCCGAGGTACGCGAGGCGCTCGAAGGCTGTGAGCTGATTCTGATGATCGTGGACGCGAAAAAAAAGTGGGACCGCGACGACAGCTTCGTCCTAGACCTGGCGAAGAAGGCGGGCACTCCGGTTTTTTTGCTGCTCAACAAAATTGATCTGCTGGCCGACAAGAGCAAGCTGCTCCCGCTGATCGCGCAGTTCCAAACGCTGCACGATTTCAAGGAGATCGTTCCCATCTCAGCTCTCAAAAGAAAGGGCCTCGACGAATTGCTGTCCTGCGTCGTGATGGCTCTGCCCAACGGCCCGCGCTATTTTCCCGAGGATCAGATTACCGATCAACCGGTGCGCTTCATGGCGGCGGAGTTGATCCGCGAGCATGTTCTGATGCAGACGCATGAAGATGTCCCGCACGCGGTCTCGGTCCTGATCGAGCAGTTCGAAGAGAGTCCGCGGCTGACGCGGATTGCCGCCGTGATCTATTGCGAACGCGACGGCCAGAAGGCCATCCTGCTCGGCAAAGGCGGCCAAATGCTCAAGAAGATTGGAACCGCAGCCCGCCTCGACATCGAGAAGATGGTAGGAACCAAAGTATTTCTCGAGCTTTTCGTCAAGATCAAAGCCGGCTGGCGCGATTCGCGAAGCTTTGTGGAAGAGCTGGATTGGCGGCGTCAACTACAGCAGATCGGAGGCCCGCCGGACCCGGAGTCGTGACCTGGAGTTGCAGACTGGGGGTTTCCGGTCGCCGGCAGCCACCTGACTGGTAACCCGACCGACGTAATACGCTAAGGGTTGCCTGCGATCCAAATAAAGTTTGCATCTCAGAGCTTAAGTCCCTAGAATCGGTGGGCGCTTTTCTGCATCCTAATTGATAGAAAGGTTAAGTGAAAGGCCGGAAGCAACGCCTGCAGCCATTTATGGCCGATTCTCCCCGATCCTCAGAACAGTCGCCGCCGCCACAATCGTGTAATTTCGATGCGAAGAAGCTCGATCTCAAGCTCAGCGTGACGCTTTCCGCCGACCGCGATGCGGTGGACCAGGTCGTCAGAAGCATTATGAATGTGGTGCGGGAAATGAAATGCGCTCCGGGGCGCGAAGACGACATCGAACTGGCGTTGACCGAAGCCCTGGCCAATGCCGTCATACATGGAGCGAAAAGCGATCCCTCCAAAGTTATCGAATGCGACGTGGCCTGCGACGACCAGCGGGGCATCCTGATCATAGTGCGCGATCCCGGCTCCGGTTTTGATCCCGCCAAAATTTCCGATCCCCGCCACGGTGAGAACATCTATTCGGATCACGGGCGCGGCATTTACCTGATCAATCAGTTGATGGACGAGGTCCAGTTTCACAAGAACGGGACTGAGATTCACATGCTGAAAAAATAGCCATCAGCCATCAGCCGTCAGCCCTCAGGAAAACCAAGGACGATTTAATCTCTGAGCAATTGTGTTGACGTCGCATGCGCCAGAGTTTTGCATTTTCTGATCGCTGACGGCTGATGGCTGACGGCTGCCCTACTCTTTTGCCGCAATTCCCAAACTCTTCATCTTGCGATAAAGGTGGCTGCGCTCCAGCCCGAGCACTTCTGCGGCGCGGCTGACGTTGCCATGATTCTCGTCCAGCTTCTTGAGAATGTAGTCGCGCTCATAGGCCGCTCGCGCCTGGTGCAGCGTGGAGCCCTCGCTGCCCGCCACGCGCCGGCTGGCGTCGCGGTGCACCAGCGGCGGAAGATGCTTGCGCTCAAAGCGTGAGGTGGTGGGGTTCATGATCACGATGCGCTCGATCACATTGCGAAGCTCGCGGACGTTCCCCGGCCAGGCATAGCGCATCAGGGCGTCGATGGCATCATCGGTGATCTCTCGTGGACGGCGGCCATACGCGGAGGCAAATTCCTTCAGAAAGTACCGCGCAAACAACGGGATGTCTTCCTTGTGTTCGCGCAGCGGCGGTACCACGAACGGAACCACGTTCAGACGGTAAAAAAGATCCTCGCGGAAGTTTCCCTTGGCGATCTCTTCCTCCAGGTCTTTGTTGGTGGAAGCAATCACGCGCACGTCCACGGTGACGGGATCGTCGCTTCCCACTGGGATGAAGCGCTGTTGTTCCAGAGTGCGCAAGACTTTGGACTGCGTCTTCAGACTCATGTCGCCGACTTCATCCAGAAACAAAGTCCCGCGATCGGCCTTCTGAAACTTGCCTTCCTTGTCGGCGGTCGCTCCCGGAAACGACGATTTGCGGTGCCCAAACAGTTCGCTGTCGATCAGGTCTTCGGGAATCGCGGCGCAGTTCACCTCGACAAACATTTCATTCTTGCGCAGGCTCTGCATGTGGATGGCATGCGCGACTAACTCTTTGCCGGTGCCCGATTCGCCGTAGATCAGCACGCGTCCGTTGGTGGGCGCCATCAGCCCAATCTGCTGGCGCAGAGCCTTCATGGGAACGCTATCGCCCACGATCACGCTCTTCGACTGCAGTTGCTTGCGCAGGTCGAGATTCTCGTGGCGCAGGCGCCGGGCTTCGATCGCATTTTTTACCAGGATGAGCGTCTTTTCGAGCGATAGCGGCTTTTCCGCAAAATCGTAGGCGCCCAGCTTGGTGGCGCGCACCGCGGTCTCAATGGTCCCGTGGCCCGAAATCATGATGACTTCCGGCGGATCCTCCATCTCGCGGATTCTCTCCAGCACTTCCAGCCCGTCGATTCCCGTCAGCCACACGTCCAGCAGGATCAGGTCGAAGCTGCTCTTGCGCAGCTGTTCGAGGCAGTCTTCGCCGCTCGGGCTGACGCTGGTTTTGTATCCCTCGTCCTCAAGGATGCCGCGCAAGGATTCGCGGATACTGGATTCGTCGTCAACGATGAGGATGTGTGCCATCTCTAGCTTGCCGCCGGGGCGCTGATAGTTTCAACCGCTACCGGCAACTCGATAATGAAGCGGCTGCCGACGGGCTTGTTTTCTTCCACGCGAATCGAACCACGATGGTCTTCCACAATTCTGCTCACAATGGCCAGCCCCAGCCCCGTGCCGCGTTGCTTGGTCGAAAAGTAGGGCAGGAACAGCCGTTCCTTCAAGTCGCGCGAAACTCCCTGCCCGGTATCGGAGACGACCAGTTCGACGGCATCGCGGCTGGCCACGAGTGAAGTTGAAATCGTGATCTCTTTCAGGATCGCATCCTGCATTGCCTCTGCGGCGTTATCCACCAGGTTCGCGACCGCGCGCTTGATCGCTTCCGGGTCGGCCATCACCGCCGGCAGATCGTGCGCCAGTTCAGTGCGCACGCGAATGCCCTCCAGTCGCCCATTGAACATGACGAGCGCAGTTTCCACCAGGTTGTTCAAGCTGGCGGGTTGTGGGCGGGAGGCGGGGAAACGCGCCAGCACCGAGAATTCGTCCACCAGCGTGCGCACGCTTTCGACGGCATTCCGGATGGTTTCCGCGCACGTGCGAATCACTTCGAGTGAGGCTGCATCGGGCGCGGTGCCCCGCGTCAAATGGCGATGAATGCGCTCGGCGGAGAGCGCGATCGGGGTCAGCGGGTTCTTGATCTCATGCGCCACGCGCCGCGCCACCTCGCGCCAGGCCGCCTGTTTCTGCGCTCGCAACAGGTCCGACAGGTCTTCGAACACCAGCACGTATCCCAACCCTTCGGCGGCGTGGCTCAGCGCGGACACGGTTACGGCGACATTCAGCTGAGCTCGGGGCAAGGCAAGTTCCATGTTGGCGGCCGTGATGCCCATGCGATCCGCACGGCGGAGCAGCGGTTCCAGGTCCGCGAGCACATCGGCGGGCATCACATCCCGCAGCGGCAGGTTCACCAGCGACGCCGGGCTCACGTACTCACTCCGCTCCAGGTAAAACATGCGGGAGAAAGCGGCGTTCGCCAGCGTCACACGGCGCGCCGCGTCAATCGAAATCACTCCGGTCGGAAGACTTTCGAGGACGGTTTCGATGTACTGCCGTCTTCCTTCGAGCGCCTCGTTCGCCGAGCCCAAGTCGCGACTGGAGGCTTCGATCTGGCGCCGGCTGGATTCGAGCTGTTCCGCCATGCTGTTGAAAGACTGCACCAGTTCAGCCAGTTCGTCGGTGGCGCGGATATCGACGCGGTAGTCCAGTTGCCCCTTGGAGATCGCCTCCGTACCGGCGGCCAGCGCCGCCACGGGACGGTTGACCAACTTCGAAAGCAGGAGCGCGAGCCAGGTCGAGGCGAACAGCACCACCACCGTCAGCAGCAGCAGGAATCCGATGTAAGTCCGCCGAAACAGCTTCCTTTTTGCGGCCAGTTCGATGTAGCGCTGCTGGCTCTCCTGAATCTGTTTGGCCGTTTGCGCGAATTTTGGCGGGAGAGGCATGGCGACAAGCACAGCGCCGCCTTGGAACGGGGCCGCGGCGACAATGTAGTCCGTCTGGCCCCACTGAAAATGGGGGTGCTCTCCGCGCAGGGCCGACTGCACCGGGAAGCGATCCTTCATGTCGGTCCAGGGCGCCGGGTTGTTCACGCTGGCTGCCGCGTTGCCGTTGCCATTATTCAGGGCCAGGACGAATCCGCCCTGTAGCGACGGGATGTGTTCCCGAAGTTCCTCAGTGGCGGCAGAGAAGTTCTTGTTGGTAAAGGCTCTTTGAAATTCGTCCGTCTGCGCGATGGATTGTGCTTCCGAGGCCGCGTTCTGGCCCGCGTAATCATAGAGCAGAGCCGACATGGCGGCGGTATCCGCGCGCACTTCCTCGACCGGTTGGGAAAACCACTTGTCGATCGAGCGGTTCATCAGCCCGTACGAGAACCAGAACATGGCAAGCACGGGCAAAAACGACAGCAGCAGGCTGACCACCACCAGACGCGTGCGGAACTTGGAACCGGCTACGCCTTGCCGCCGTTCGGCGTAGAGTTTCAGCAGGTTGCGCCCGAGAACGAGGGTCAGCGCCACGAAGGCAAAGAAAATCAACCCGCTCAATCCGGCGAAAAAGAGAAGCTCCTCATTGCTGTCAGGGCTGATGAACTTCAGATTGAACGAGGCCTGCAACACCAGGATCGCGAGCAGCAGAAAAGCGCCGATCGCCAGCGCGATCACCGCCTTCCAGCGGCCGGTGGTTTTGGGTTCGTCGCGAATTGGATTCGGTGCGGCCAAGGATTGATCACATTATAGGGCGTCGTTGGCCGCTCGCGGTTCGCTATTCGCTGTTCGTCGTTCGCTTTTCGCGGTCTGCCTGCCGGACTACGAATAGCGAATAGCGATCAGCGAATAGCGAACCACTAACGACGCCCCGACTCCAGCGCACCCCGCAGCGCCTCGTAGGCAGGCTTGGCCCGATAGTTGCGATCAAACGGCAGCGCCGCGCCTTGCGTCTTCTTCGAGTGCGATCCGATCCAGGAATACTTGTCTGTGAATCCCCATGTCTGGATCGCCGTGCATCCGGGATGAGACACGCAAGTGGTGGCAATCTGGCGATACATGTCCGCCTGCAGTTGCAGGTCCTCGGCGCGAGGATTACCTTCGGCATCGACCGGCAGGGCGACGTCCATCTCGGTGATGTGGACCTGCACTCCCAGAGCAGTGAAGCGGTTGATATTGGCGGAAATGGAGGCGACATCGGCATACAGGTTGGCAACGTGCATCTCGAATCCCACGCCATCGATGGGGACGCCGCGCTGCCGGAAGTCGCGAACCATGGCATAGATCGCGTCCGACTTGGGATTCATCGTCTCCGCCTCGGCCTCGTTGTAAAACAGCAGAGCTTGCGCATCGGCTTCATGCGCCCAGCGGAAGCAACGCTCAATATAGGAGCTGCCATTCTCCGCCAGGCCGATTCCCGGCTGGTCTCGCCAGACCGTGCTGCGCAGTTCTCCTGGGTGCAATTCGTCGTAGGCCTCATTGACCACGTCCCACGCGAATATCTTGCCCCGGTAATGTCCGACCACGGTTTTAATGTGCTTCTCAAGAATTTCAGCAAGCTCGCCGGAAGTGTATTTTCCTTCCGTCAGCCATGGTGGATTCTGCCGGTGCCAGACCAGCGTGTGCCCGCGGACCTTCATGCCGTGCCGGGTCGCAAAATCCACAATCTGGTCCGCTTGAGAAAAATCGAACGACTGCCGCTCCGGATGCACCACCTCCCACTTGAGTGCGTCTTCCGGTTCCACCATATTGAACTCGCGGGCGAGTGTGGACGCGTAGGCCGCCTCGGAAAGTGTCGTCGGCCGCACCGCAGTGCCGATGAGCAGTCCAGAAGCCTGTGCGGCCTCACGCAACGACTGCCCCGGGACGCCGCCGGCGCCAAATCCCAGGCAAAATGCCGCGTTCGCCAAAACAAGAACAAGCGTTCGCCATTTCACGTTTTGACTCCTTCCGAACACCCGCGATCACTTTGCCTGAGGAAGGAACTTCTGCAAAGGACATTGCTCACACCGCGGTTGTGACTTTAGGCAGTAAGTCTTGCCGACTCCGACGATCAGCCCGTGCATTTCATTGAGCACCTGGGCCCGCGCAGAGCGCTCGGCTGCGCTCATGCGCGAAGGACGATGACACGAGCCCCGCGGCGCCACCCCAGTTTTGGCGGATCCATGCTCAGATGACCCAGACTCGAATGACACAGACTCGTCTGCCCCAGGCCCGGGTTCGATCCCCGGGGTTTCCTCCGCGACCGCCGCCAGCGCCTGCTCGAACAGCTGTCGAATTTCGTCATAGCCGGCTGCGCCGGAGACAATCTCGTGTCGTTCCAGAATGCGCCTTGTGTAAGTGTCCACAACAAAGACCGGGTGAGTGCCGGCATACAAAAGAATCGAGTCCGCGGTCTCCGGCCCAACACCGTTGAGCGCGAGCAGTTCGTCGCGGAGTTCGGCCGTTGGCCGCGCGAACATCCGCGCGAGCGACCCGCCGTAACGCTTGTCGAGAAAGCTGACAAAGTTTTTCAACCGCTGCGTTTTCTGCCGGAAGTAACCCGCCGGGCGAATCAACTGCTCAAGTTTAGGCTGAGGCGTGCGGCGGATTCCGCGGATGGTCAGAAGCCGCGCTTTCCGAAGGTTGGCGAGCGCCTTCTCCACGTTTGTCCACGCAGTGTTCTGGGTTAAATACGCCCCAACAATTACCTCAAATCGCGATTGTGCCGGCCACCAGTGCTGACGTCCCCAGGCGGAAAACAACGTGTGGTAGTAAGCGCGGATCGCGTCGTGTTTGGTTTCGCCCATGGCGCCCAGGTTGGAGTACCGTGCGTCACCATTCTAGCGGCGAGCCTGAAACCTTCACCACAGGGGGACAGGGGCAACAGAGGGGAACTGCTATCCACCTAACTATCAAATGAATCGATTCCTCCTGTGCATCCCTGTGTTCGCTGTGGTGAAGGCAGTACCCCAGCACCGAAGAACATGGCCTGCCGCGCGTTGTGATCCCCGTCACACCCCGATTTTCTGGCAGAAATGCGCCCATAGTGAGGGCAAACCGCAACTTCCGCGAAGTACAGGTACCTAAGTTACTTTTTCAGAATTCCTATTGGGTTGACAATTTGTGTCAGTGCGAAAGTATCCTCGCTGATCCCCCCGGAAATCAGCGGCTTTGCACTGACCCCGGACTACTTGGGAATACAGGAGAGATATGTCTCAGCGGCTGGGTGACCTGCTCGTCAAAGAAAAGGTCATAACCCCAGAGCAGTTGGAACAGGCGACCAAGCTCCAGAAGGATTCTCACTCCCGGCTCGCCTCCGCGCTGGTGAAGTTGGGTTTCCTCTCGGATGAGGATGTCACCAACTTTCTCTCGCGCCAGTACGGCGTGCCCGCCATTAATCTTTCTTATTTTGAAATCGACCCCGCCGTCGTCAAGCTGATTCCCTTCGAGACCGCGAAACGCTATCAGATCTTGCCGCTCAGCCGCGTCGGCGCTTCGCTCACCATCGCCATGGTGGATCCCACCAACGTCTTTGCCATGGACGATATCAAGTTCATGACCGGCTTTAACATCGAACCGGTCGTGGCCTCGGAAAGCTCCATCATCGAGGGCATCGATAAAGCCTACGGGACTTCCAAAGAAGAAGAGCTCGAGCAGGTCATGCAGTCGATGAACGACGTCGGCGAAGGCGCCGATGTCGAGGTGCAGTCCGAAGAGCAGGAACTCGAACTCAGGGAACTGGAGAAAGCGGCTGACGAAGCTCCCATCGTCAAGCTCGTGAACCTGGTGCTCACCGATGCCGTGAAGCGCGGCGCCAGCGATATTCACATGGAGCCGTACGAAAAAGAATTCCGGGTCCGCTTCCGCATTGACGGAGTTCTGCAGTCGATCATGAATCCGCCGCTGAAACTGAAGGACGCCATCACTTCGCGCCTCAAGATCATGGCCAAGCTCGACATCAGCGAAAAGCGGCTACCGCAAGACGGCCGCATCATGCTGAAGATGCAGATCGGCGGCAAGAAAAAGCAGCTCGATTTCCGCGTCTCCACTCTGCCCACGCTCTGGGGCGAGAAGATCGTGCTCCGGTTGCTGGACAAGGAAAACCTGCGCCTGGATATGACCAAGCTCGGTTTCGAGCCGGAGTCGCTGGTCAAATTCGAAAAGGCCATCCTGAAGCCCTACGGCATGGTGCTGGTCACGGGGCCGACAGGATCGGGCAAGACCAACACGCTCTACTCTTCCATCTCGCGGCTGAACCAGCCCGATACCAACATCATGACCGCCGAAGACCCGGTCGAATTCCAACTGGGAGGCGTGAACCAGGTGCAGATGAAGGAGCAGATCGGCCTGAATTTTGCGGCGGCCCTGCGCGCCTTCCTGCGCCAGGACCCCAACATTATCCTGGTCGGCGAAATCCGCGACTTTGAAACCGCGGAAATCGCCATCAAGGCGGCACTTACCGGCCACCTCGTCTTGTCCACGCTGCACACCAATGGCGCGCCGGAAACCATCACGCGTCTCATGAACATGGGCATCGAGCCCTTCCTGGTGGCGACGTCGGTTCATCTGATCTGTGCCCAGCGCCTGATCCGGCGGATCTGCAAGGACTGTGCCGAGCCGGTCGAAATGCCCCCGCAGGCCCTGATCGATGAAGGCTACACGCCCGAAGAGGCCAAGACGGTGCAGATCATGAAGGGCAAAGGCTGCGCCACCTGCAACAAGACCGGCTACAAGGGCCGCACCGGTTTGTACGAAGTGATGGAAGTGGACGACGAGATCCGGGAACTGGTTCTGGTCGGCGCGTCAGCGGTCGAACTCAAGAAGAAAGCGATTGAACGCGGCATGATCACCCTGCGTCGCAGCGGGCTGATCAAGGTCGCGGCAGGCTGGACCACGCTCGAAGAAGTGGCTCGGGAAACGATCCACTAGAAACGGCATCAGGAAGGAAAGAAAACTATGGCACTCGCATTAAGCGATCTACTCCGCCGCATGCTGGAGATGAATGGAAGCGACCTCCACATCACCACCAACTCTCCGCCCCAAATCCGGGTGCACGGCCATCTGGTGCCGCTCGACCTGCCCCAGTTGACGCCCGCCGAGACCAAGCAACTGGCCTACAGCGTGATGACCGATTCGCAGAAGCACCGTTTCGAAGAAAGCCTCGAACTGGACTTCTCCTTCGGTTTGAAGGGGCTGGCTCGCTTCCGCGCCAACGTCTTCAACCAGCGCGGCGCTTCGGCTTGCGTCTTCCGTCTGATTCCGTTTGAGATCAAGTCCTTCCACCAACTGGGCCTGCCTCCAATCGTCAGCAAGCTGTGCGACAAACCGCGCGGGCTGGTGCTGGTGACGGGGCCGACCGGCTCGGGCAAGTCCACGACGCTGGCGGCCATGATCGACAAGATCAATACCGAGCGCCACGAACACATCCTCACCATCGAGGACCCGATCGAGTTCGTGCACATGAACAAGAACTGCGTGGTCAACCAGCGCGAATTGCACTCGGACACCAAGAGCTTTACCGACGCCCTGCGCGCCGCGCTTCGTGAAGACCCGGACGTGGTGCTGATCGGCGAAATGCGCGACCTCGAAACCATCGAGTCCGCGCTGCGTATCGCGGAAACCGGCCACCTCACCTTCGGTACGTTGCATACCAATTCCGCATCGTCCACCATCAACCGCATCATCGACGTGTTCCCGTCGCACCAGCAATCGCAGATCCGCGCCCAGCTTTCGCTGGTGCTCGAAGGCATCATGTGTCAAAGTCTGCTGCCGCGCAGCGACAACAAAGGACGCGCCATGTGCATGGAAATCCTGGTGCCCAATGCGGCCGTGCGCAACCTGATCCGCGAAGACAAGATTCACCAGATCTACTCCGCCATGCAGTCCGGCCAGGATAAGTTCGGCATGCAGACGTTCAACCAGGCGCTCGCCACCGCGTATTTCCAGAAGCAGATCACCATGGAAATGGCGCTGATGCGCTCCAGCAATCAGGACGAACTGCAGGAAATGATCGCGCGCGGCGCCAGCCTTACGAACCGCGGCAATCCGGTTCCGATGGCCAAGGGTGCTGCGCCGGCAAAGCGTTGACATCGAAAATGCCCGGTAGCACACCGGGCCGCAAGACGAGGGAAGAGAGACTAACGAAGAGACTAGCAGGCGCGGGCAGTCGTCAGGATCGACGGCCCACGCTGGCGGAACACGAATAAGGAGAAAGCAACCATGCCGGTTTTTACGTTTTCGGGAAAGAGCGCTTCGGGCGAGAAAGTTCAGGGAGAGCGCGTAGCCTCCACCAAGGACGGACTGGCCTCGCAACTCCGGAAGGAACGCATCACGCCGGGCCGCATCCGGGAGAAGGGCAAGGAATTTTCCCTGCCCACTTTTGGCAGTGGCAAGGTCAAAGTCAAGGACGTGGCGGTGTTCTTCCGCCAGTTCTCCGTCATGATTGACGCCGGCCTGCCGCTGGTGCAGTGTCTGGAGATTCTCGGCGCCAACCAGGAGAACCCCAACTTTCAGAAAACGCTGCTCGGGGTCCGGACCACCGTCGAAGGTGGCGCCACGCTAGCCAATGCCATGCGCCAGTATCCGGTCGTCTTCGACGACCTGACTACCAACATGGTCGAGGCCGGCGAGACCGGCGGTATTCTCGACCTCATCCTCCAGCGCCTGGCGATCTACGTGGAAAAGGCGGTCAAACTGCGCTCGGCCGTCAAGTCGGCGTTGATCTACCCGGTGGCCGTTGTCTCCCTCGCCGTGCTGATCGTGGGCGCGCTGCTCAAGTGGGTGGTTCCGATCTTCGCGAACCTCTTTGTCGGCTTGGGAGTTGCGCTGCCGCTGCCGACCCGCGTGGTCATCGGCCTCAGCGATTTTGTGAGTCATTTCTGGTGGTTCTTTATCGTGGGTGGCGTCGCCATCGTCTTCGGTATCAAGCAGATTCGCAAGCACCCGCGTGGCCGCTATTACTTCGACGCCATGATGCTCAAGCTGCCCATCATCGGCATGCTGCTGCGCAAGATCGCGGTTGCCCGTTTTACCCGAACCCTGGGCACGCTCATTACCTCCGGCGTTCCTATACTCGAAGGCTTGGCCATTACCGCCCGCACCTCGGGCAACGCCGTGCTCGAAGAAGCGCTGATGAAGGTGCGCAAGGCGATCGAAGAAGGCCGCACCATCGTCGATCCACTGCGCGAATGCGGCGTCTTCCCCAACATGGTGACCCAGATGATCGGCGTCGGGGAAGCCACCGGCGCCATGGACTCCATGCTGCAGAAGATCGCGGACTTCTACGAAGACGAAGTCGACGCCGCCACCAAAGACATGCTGGCCATGCTGGAGCCGGTCATCATCGGCTGTCTCGGCATCACCATCGGCGGCATCGTGATTTCTCTGTACATGCCGTTGTTCGCGATGATCTCAAAACTGGCGGGATAGAGGAAGCGTCGTTCGCTGTTCGCTATTCGCGGCTCGCCTGGCGAACGACGAACAGCGAACGACGAACAGCGAACGACGAACGACGAACGACGAAACCCAATTCATGCCCTACATCTCCGATGAGCGGAACTGGCTGACCTGGCTGGTGAAGGTTCGCATCCTGATCCTGATGGTGCTGCTGGCCATCGAACTCGCCGTCATTCGCCTCACCCCCAGCCCGCTGCCCATAATGCCCTTTCTCACCGGAATGGTGCTGTGGTTCGTGCTCTCGCTGTTTTTCCTTTTTCTGGTTTCGGTGTGGAGGGAACACCGCCTGCAGGCCATTCTGCAGGTGCTCGCCGATCTGGCCATGGTCACGCTGGTTGTCCATCTCACCGGCGGCATCGACAGCTCGCTGAATTTCCTCTATCCCCTGGTCATCGTGGTCGCTTGCATGCTGCTGCCGCGAGCGTGGGGATATCTGAGCGCGGCTCTGGCTTTCATCCTGTTCGGAACCATCCTCGAACTCGATTACTACCTGGTCATTCCCTCGTATGCGAGCTCGCATCCCAAGCTGAAGGCTCTGCAGGTGGTGATCTTCGTCAACCTGTTCGCCTACTTTGCCATCGCCTACCTGGCGGGATTGCTGATGGGCAAGCTCCGCCAGGTGGATGTGCAACTGAAGGATGCCAGCGGTGCGCTCGAAAATCTGCAGGCGCTCCATGAAAATATCGTGCAATCCATGAGTGGCGGTGTGATCACGACCGGGCTCGACGGGCGGATCACGCTGGTCAATCGAGCGGCTCAGCAACTGCTCGAGATCTCGGAAGCCGAATTGCGCGGACGCTCCGTGGCCGATCTGTTTCAGGATCCGTTGCCCCACTTCGGCGTGGCCCGGGCCGACGCAGAAGTCCGCTACGTGGCCGCTAACGGTTTCCGCAAGACGTTTCGCGTGCTGGTTTCCGCGCTCAACGTGAGCGCGCGCGGTGACCTGGGCTTTGTCTATTCCTTTGACGACCTCACCGAGATCCGGCGACTGGAGCGCGAGGTGCGCATGCAGGATCGCCTGGCTGCCGTGGGCCGCCTGGCCGCGGCCATCGCTCACGAAATCCGCAATCCCTTGACCTCCATTGCCGGCTCGGTCAGCATGTTGTCGGATGCGCCCACCTTGAATTCCGAGGAGCGGCACCTCTTGCAGATTGTGATCCGCGAGTCCGATCGCCTCAACAACATCGTCACCGATTTTCTGGCGTACTCACGGGGCAAGCAGTATCGTTTCGAGCGCGTGAACCTGGTTCCGTTGCTGCAGGACACTCTTACCTTGCTCGAACACCGCCTCACCGCCGAGAACGCGGGCATCAAGATCGAGCGAATCTTTGCGAAGTCCGAAGCCTGGGTGCTGGCCGATGGCGACAAGCTTAAACAGGTGTTCTGGAACTTCTCGGAAAACGCGGTGCGTGCGATGAAAGGTAAAGGTGGAAACCTGACCGTGGCTCTGTCCGAGCGCGGCCCCGACTGGGAGATGAGCTTTGCCGACACCGGTCCGGGCATCAACCCGCAGCAGACGGAAAAAATCTTCGAGCCCTTCCAGTCGAACTTTGAAGGCGGAACCGGGCTGGGCCTGGCGATCGTATACCAGATCGTGCAGGCGCACGAAGGCAAGGTGTGGGCGCGTTCGGAAGTCGGCAAGGGGACCAGCTTCGTGGTGCGGTTGCGGCGCATGGAAAATGAGGAGGGCGCCACGGTTGGAACTTCCTCCGCATCGCAATCCGCCGGAGCGGCGCTGGCAGCCGCGGGAACGGGAGGAGGCGCGCGTGGGTAACATTCTCGTCGTCGACGACGAGCGCTCGATCTGCGAACTGCTCGACATTACCCTGCGCCGCGATGGCCACAAGGTGGAAACCGTTACGGGTGGCGACGCGGCCAAGCGCAAGATCGACAGCGCGCTCTTCGACGTGATTGTTACCGACATCAAGATGCCGGGCGTGGATGGGGTCGAAGTCCTGCGCCATGCGCACCAGATCTCGCCCGAATCCGCGGTCATTTTAATGACTGCCGTCGATGACTACGAAGCTGCGGTGCAGGCCGTCAAGGCGGGCGGCGCGACCGATTACATCCGCAAGAGTCCGGGACTGGTGGACGAAGTCAAACTCGCCATCGCCCGCTCTCTCACGAAAGTTTCGCTGAGCCGTCAGAACTTTGCCCTGCGCCGCGACGCGGCCGCGCGCAATTCGCTCGACAACATCATCGGCGTAAGTCCGGCGCTCGAAAAGCTGAAGCAGACCATCCGCACGGTTGCTACCACCGGCAGCACGATTTTGGTCTACGGCGAAAGCGGAACCGGTAAGGAGCTGGTCGCTCGGGCCGTCCATACCTGCTCGCCGCGAGCCGGCGAAGCTTTTGTCTCGGTCAACTGCGGCGCGTTCCCGGAGACGCTGCTCGAAAGCGAGCTCTTCGGTTACGTCAAGGGCGCCTTCACCGGAGCGAACCAGAACCGGCGCGGACTGTTCGAGGTTGCCGACCAGGGCACGATCTTTCTCGACGAAATCGGCGAGATGACCATGCCCATGCAGGTCAAACTGCTGCGCGTGCTGCAGGAGCGCACGGTGCGACCGGTCGGCGGCACGAACGAAATTCCGGTGGATGTGCGCGTCATCGCCGCTACCAACCGCGATCTCGACCGGCAGGTCACCGAGGGCACGTTCCGCGAAGACCTCTACTATCGCCTGAACGTCATTCCCATTCGTGTGCCCGGCTTGCGCGAGCGCCGGGAGGATGTACCGCTCTTGGCGAATCACTTTCTGAAAAAATATGCGCCCGGGGCAGGGAAGAGCATTCACGGCGTCCGAGCGGAGTCGCTCGAAGCTCTGACCGGCTACGACTGGCCGGGCAACGTGCGGCAACTGGAAAACACGATCGAACGGGCGGTGGCGCTCGAAACCACGAGCGAGCTGCGCGTCGAGTTGCCGGCGGAGCGTCCGAAGGCTCGCGCCGCGGCCGCTGGCGCGGAAACCGCAATAAACACGACCATGACTGTGCCCGCGGGCTCGGTCCTGCCCGAGGGCGTGAACATGGAAAACTACGTCGCCCAGATCGAGCGCTCGCTGCTACAGTCCGCGCTGGGACAAACCAACGGCGTGCAGGTCCGGGCCGCCGACGTACTGGGCATCTCCTACCGGTCTTTTCGTCACTTAATGAAGAAGTATGAACTGTAGGGCAGCTCTGAGCGGTCAGCTCTCAGTTCTCAGATATCCCCTCAAGCCGCTTTTCCAGTGAGCGATTTTGTTTTCTTTGGGGGTAGTCAGCGAGTGCCCAGCATGATTACCGTCTCCGTCGCAAAATCACCCCGCTGAAAGCCGATGCGAACCTTCCCGGATTTGTCCGACAGCTCAGCGGCTAGCTCCATCGGCGTCCGCACTGCTTTGCCATCGATTGACCTGATTAGATCGCCTGCCTTCATGGATGCCATTTCCGCGACGCCTCCTGGCACGATCTCCAGAATTTTCGCTCCGTCGAATTCCTGGGGCACAACCAAGAGGCCGAGCGCAGGGATCGACATCCCGCGACCCGGCACATTCACCGCCGGCTGAGCCGGCTGACGGACGGCAACAGTCGAGGGTTGTTTCCCGGTAGGAACACGCCTGGACCCAGGCGAGGGCTCGCCGGAGTCACGGCCAAATCGAAAAACGATTCCGCCAGAGACCTGGAAGCTGTTTTGGCTGGGAACGCCGTCGTTGTTCAGGTGATGGGTGTATATGAAATCGGCCGGTCCCAATTGGAGTCCGACGCGACGAAAGACCCAATAATCGACGCCCCCGCCCGCAGCGAACGCCACAGACGTATCGGACTCGGAAGTCCCGGAGGAGGATTCAGGAAGATCCATCCGGTCTCGCCCAATCAGGCCGTGCACAAAGCCCGTGATCCGTCTTGAGCGCTCTCCAATGTTATAGCGCGCCCCACCCATGTAGGAGAAATTGCTGCAGTTCAAATTAGTATCGCCGCAATTGCTGGCCTGGTGGCCGCTGAAGTCCGCCTCAACAGCAAGATGATGAAACAAGGCGACAGAGGCGGACAATTCCCATCCGTTTAGAGGCAGCCGCTCCGAGGAAGAAAAGGACGTAATCGAGTTCGCCGGCATGTGAAAGTTGAGGTACGAGTAGCCGCCGAATACATCGATTGCCGGAAGGTTCTGGGCGGAAGCGATGCCGAGAAGAAAGAGAGCTGCCAGAGCGAACTGGACAAATTTTTTCATGTTCCTTACTGCGCCTCCAGGGAATGCAAGAAATGCCCACAACCGACCGAATCCAGATTGCACTGGAACGATGTACCCTCCTACTCGGGGCTTGGGGGCTTGTCTTCCGTCAACACTTGGACGAGATTACGGTGATTGGTGATTATAATTGCCGCGTGGAAAAAAGGAAAATGCAAAGGGCTTCCTACGCGGAGTCTGTTACGGCGGAAACTCCCTCCATATTCCTGTCTCGCGCTCTGCCTCTATGGCGCTGAGATTGTACGTCGGTAACCCTCCGTTTCCTCTAAAGTCATTCCCCGGTTCAACCGATTAAGTTTGAAGGACGGCAATTGAGTCCCTGTTGTGGGGTAATGGCGACGCGCCATCGGGAGAAGATTTATGTCAACAGCGGCAGTTTCCAGCTCATCGATTTTTCAGGAGATCCAAAGTTTTTATCAGAACCGCCAGGCCGATGTTAAGCAGCTCGGCAGTGCTCTTCAAAATGGGGATATGAGCGGCGCTCAGCAAGCCTACAAGGCCCTCGCCGCGCTCGGGCAAAGCGGACCCTTTGCCAGTTCCGAGCCTTTTTCCAAGTCCAGCCGCGCTCAGGCTTTCGAGGCCATCGGCCAGGCCCTGCAATCCGGCGACTTGGCCGGAGCGCAGGCAGCCTTTGCTACGCTAACCGGCAAAAGCAATTCGGAAGGTGCATCGCAGGCGACTCCGTCCGCGGTCGTAAACCTCAGTAGCGCGCAAAGCAGCGCCACCGCAGCCGACAGCACGTCTTCGATCTACCAGCAAGTGCAATCCTCCCGGCAGGAGCGGAACGCCGATCTCGCCCAACTCGGACAGGACCTGCAAGCCGGCAACCTGGACGCGGCGCAGCAGGACTTCAACACCCTGACCGCACTCGGCCAGAGCGGCCCCAATAAGAATGGGCAACCATTTCAGCAAGCCGGTCGCGCCCAGGATTTCCAGGCCATCGGTCAAGCTCTCGAAAACGGCGATCTCTCTGGAGCTCAGTCGGCCTTCGCAAGTCTTGAGGGAACTTTCGGCGAGCCAAGCCAGCAGGCGCAGTCGGCCATCTCAGCCTACAATTCCAATTCCGGCGTTCCCGAGGTCGTCATCAACCTGGGAGGCGCGTCCAGCGCGTCCAGCACGAGTGCTTCGAGTGGATCGAGTGGGTCAAGCGCGCCGGAAGTTGTCGTGAACGTCGGCCAGGGAGGCAGTTCTTCGTCCGGTGCGTCCGGCGTTCCCGAGGTCGTCATCAACCTGGGAGGCGCGTCCAGTGCGTCCAGCACGAGCGCTTCGAGTGGATCAAGCGCGCCGGAAGTTGTCGTGAACGTCGGCCAGGGAGGCAGTTCTTCGTCCGGTGCGTCCGGCGTTCCCGAGGTCGTCATCAACCTGGGAGGCGCGTCTAGCGCATCCAGCACGAGCGCTTCGAGTGAATCAACCGCGCCGGAAATCGTCGTCAATCTCGGCCAGGAAAGCGGTTCTTCGTCCGCTTCTCCCGAAGAGGTCACGATCAATCTCGGCGGCAGTTCAGGATCGCAGGTTTCCATTGATGCAACTCAGGGACAGAACAGCAGCCCCGCCGAGCAACTCACCATCAACCTAAACCAGCAGAGCAATTACGAGCTCATTCTGAACTTGCTCAACTCCACCGCGACGAACCTGACTCAGAGCAGCTCCAGCAATGCCCTGAGTGTGAGCGCATAGTTCTGCGGGCATGGTTCTGCGGAGATAGTTCTGTTGGCGTAGACTCGCGTCGCACGCCCGCACGAAGCCGCGGACCCTGGGGGCGTTTCGGAAGTGTCTCCACCCGAAACGCCCCCGCAATCTGGCCGCTCTCGCGTGCTCCATTCGCCCCACGTCAAAGCCGCGCGCCTTTTTTCGCCAGCCCCAACGTTAGAACGTGATGCGCACTCCGAACTCCATTTGCCGCGGAGCCCCGGTTGCATACGTGCCCGAACCAGGCAGAACCCGGTCCAGCCGCGCAGTGCAGAAGGTGGTTGAGTTGCCGCAGTATGCCCCTGAACTCGCGTTATTCAACGAACTGCCCGGCGCGCCATTCATCACGCCGCTTAGCTGGTTCCCCGCGCCTCCGAAGTTGGCCCAGTTGAAAACGTTGAAAAAGGAAACGTTCGGCTCCAGCTTCACCCGCTCCCCAACCTGGAACGGCCTGCTCAACCGCAAATCCATTGTCTTCAGCCAGGTCGCTTCGGCTGCATGCGAGGGCAGCCCTTGAATCAGAGGCGCATACGCGCCCAGCGCAAGCAGTTGCTGCGGGGTGAACAGACCGCTCGTCGCCAGCGCCTGACCCGCCGGAGTCAACTTTCCTGCGTATGTTTGGTTGTAATGCGTGATTACCTGGGTCAAATTGCCGTTCGAATATTTTCCCGTGCTTCCAATAATCGTTGCCGGCAAAAGATCGCCCACGGTGCCGTCGCCGGTGACATCGCTGCGGAAGATTTCCCCCGCCACTCCGCCGCCGTCCTGCTGCGGAATATAAGCGCTCAGCGGAAGCGGCGACGCCAGGTGCGTGATCATCGAAAGCCGCAGCCCGTGCGGCAAGTCCGCCGTCGGAGTGAGTGTAAACTGGTGGGTCCGGTCCAGCCCCGAGTCCCCCCAATGTCCCAGATGCGGCCGGTTGTAGTCTTCCGCCACATTCATCAGCGAATAATCTCCCCCGCTGCCGTTCGGCTCGGCCAGGTTGCTGCGATAGCGGGAGAGGGTGTAGGAAATCGCCATCTCCAGCCGCCGCACGCGCCGCATCGGGTTGTCTCCGCTGACCCCGTGGTATGCCAGGTGGATGCCCGTATACCGCGACCGCCCGCTCGGAAAGTACATGATGTTCGATCCCACCGCCGGATTGATCCCGCCGAAGGATGCCTGATGCTTGCCTAAGACCGAACACGGAAACGGCCCGCAGAACGCATTCGACGAATCCAAACCATTGCGCGCGAAGTCCGTGATGCTCGCTCCCGGTACGGCGGCCAAGTAGCAATTCACCGCAGCCTGCGAACTGCTCCCCGCGAACGCCGCCGGCGAATTCGGGCATCCCGCTTTCACCGACAACGGATTGGCGGCCAGCGTCGCATTGATCGCATTCAGTTCCGCCTGATAGGTATCGAGTAAGGGGTTCAGATTGTGCCCGTCCGTCATGTAGCCTGCGTCGCCCACGTGATTGGTGTCAATCCCCAGCGGAAACTGCGTGCCCATCTCGCGCACATAGTCGGCGGAGAACATGCCGCGTTCCCCAATCTGATGCTGAATTCCACCGCTGATGTGGATAACCCGGGGCGTCCTGAAACCAGGTGCCAGCAGCCCGCCAAAATTCGCCAAGCTGTTCGCCAGCGAGTACACGTTCTGCGGGCTTGTCACCGCCAACTGCGCCGCCATGAATTGCGACTGCAGTGCCTCAATCGCGGGTGCCACAGTCCCGATCGGTTGTCCGCAAATCTGTGTCGCGATATCCAGCGTTTGTCCGGAGACCACCACCGAACTCACCGGCGATCCGTCCGGAAACAGAACCGCTCCCGTCGGACACAGCGTCAGGCTGCGGTTGTATTGCCCGTTCGACAAGCGGTTGATCCGATCCTGATACGCATTCTGCAGCAGAAAATTGTCATAGAAGAACCCGCCGCTCGCCCGCACTACCGTCCGCCCATTGTGTCCCGGGTCCCACGCCAAACCAAGTTGCGGAGCAAAATTCGTGTTCGGCTGGTTCACGCTCTGGCCGAGGAACTGGTGCAAACCCGGCGTGACAGGGTACGCAATCAGACCGAATTGATCGAGAATCAAGCCAGTCGTGCACGGCGGAGTCTGTACGATCGTTTTGTTGATCGCCGAACATGGAATCGCCGGCAAGTCGCTGTCCGTGCGCCCGGTGTCGTGCACGTAGTTCACGCCAAAGCTGATGTTCAGGTTCGGAATCAGGTTGAAGGCGTCGCCCAGGTACCCCTCGAGCCGCGTATCGAAGTGACCGCCCGTCGGCCGGTTGAATGCTGAGTTCTCGCTGAAATTTCCGAGGCCGTTGAAAATCGTGACCGTGCCCACCGGATAGTTCAGCGGATTGTCCGCTCCTCCCGGAAACGGGTTCGCGGCGCCATTAACGGCATTGATCACATCGATTCCGTTCGAACTGGTCACCGACGGCCCGTAATTTCCCGGCGCGTAAAAATCGCCCTGCACGATGCGATGAACCGCTCCCCCGAACCGTATCGTGTGATACACCTTATAAAGCGTGCTGCTGTCGTAGCGCCCGAAAAGATCGCGCTGAATCGTCTGCCGCGGACCCGCTGTGCTCGGTCCCAGTCCATACGATCCAATCTGCATGTGGAACGGCGCCCCCGCCACAACCGTCGAATCGTTCAGGTCCGGAGTGATCGTGTTCACCATCTTCTGATAGCCGAAGCGCGCGCTGTTCACGAACCGTCCCCGGTTCCAATCCAGCCCAACCACCGCAGCCGGAACGTTTAACTGATTGCGAAAATTCGACTGGCTGTCCGGCGGCCCGATCTGGTTCGCGTTATCGTAGCTGAGCCGCACAAACAACTTCATGTTGTCGCTGACGTTATAATCCAGCCGCGCCGTCAGCATGTTCTCGCGAAAATAAGCGTCCCGCAGGCTGATCTGGTTAGGAGCTGGGAATCCGAGCACCGTCGGCAAAACACCATCCTGCTTGGTGCGTTCCCCGCCGATGAATAGAAATGCCTTGTCCTTGATTACCGCACCGCCGCCGCCAAATCCATACTGCTGGCGGCTATAGTCACTGCCTGACGGAAACCCCGCCAGGCCGAGGATCTTGTCTTGCAGACCTCCAAACAGATTGCCATGCCATTCGTCTCCACCCGAGCGCGTTGAAACCCGCACCGCGCCAGCGGCGTTCAGCGACTGAAACACCTCTGGCGTGACCCGCGAGACGATTACTTCCCGCACCGCCTCCGCCGGCAGGTTCATCGTGGCCGCGCCCTTGGTCTCATCCATCACCTCGACTTCATCCATGTCGTAGTGCGTCGTTCGTCCCAGTTGGCTGTTGATCGAAAGCGATTGGAACCCGCTCTTGCCCGGATCAAGAATCCTTCCATCCACCGCCTGCACGCCCGGCTCGAGTTCTCCCGCATGCAGATAGTTCCGCCCGTCAATCGGGAGCCGGTCGCTGACCTCACCGTCGAACTTGCTCTCCAGCCGCACCGGCCCCGGATTGATCCATTCCAGCTTGAAATCCGCCGTGACCGCAGCCCCCAACACCACTTTCACACTGCTCTCGACCGGCGCCATGTCCCGGCCTTCTACCCGCACCACATAAGGGCCCGGCGGCAGCACCTCGGAAACATACTTCCCGTCATTGCCGGTGCGCGTCACTCCCCTGGTCTCGGTGGCCTGCGAGCGGTAGAAAACCCGCGCCCCTTCCACGGGGTTGCCGGCGTCATCCCGCACCATACCTTGGATGGTGGCGGCTGTCGGATTTTCTTCGGTCATTTCCTGCGCCCACAACGAAACCGTGAGCGCAACCACAACGAAGGGTAATAGGCCAATCGGCAGACAACGACGAACCTGCAATCCAGACCAATCAAACAAAGTGACTCTCCTGGGGGCAGAACCTCAAGTAGAACCTGGAAGCGATTCCGTCTAAGGATCCTTGGTTTTCCAGTGCAATGATTTTCTACTGAAATCGAATAGAACAGTTTACTAGATGCGCCCACTTCCACGGGGCGATGTCTGCGTTTTTTGGAGCAGGCTCCCAATCCGCGGTCCGACCCAGTTCCGATTGCTACTCGGGGCACAATGGAAGGAGCAAAAAAAAAGGAGCCGGAAATCCGGCTCCCTTGGAAACTAACCGCGATCCGTTTAGAAGGTGAAGCTCGCCCCCAGGCGCATCGTACGGCCGAGCTGGTAATAGAGCGGCTTGCCATAGTTGCTGTTCAGGGTAACCCCGGCACCCGTGAGATAGTTCGCGGTATTCAGTGCGGTTCTCCAATCGTACGGGTGCATCGCCGCGGCAAAGAAACTTCCTCCATCGAGCACCGTAAACCCTCCTGGCGCGATGAACGAAGAGAGTGTCCCCGAATCGAGCTGCGAATTATACGCCGTCACCGATTTTTGATTGAAGATGTTGGGAACCACTACTGAAAAGCCGAGCGCCTTTACCTCGCCGATCTTGATCTCGTGTTTCAACTGGAAATCAGACTGGATGTACCACGGGGTTCGGCGGGGTCCAACACTGCCCACCGTGATGGGGCAGTCAACCGTCGCCCCAGGAAGAAGCCCCGCACTAACACAAGCCGCAGACTGGGTCGCATTCACCCAGTTGCCGCGACCAACGATATATTGATCCATCTGCCCTCCGTAACCTCCGAAGTAGTAGCCGCTGTCTACGTATGTGGTCAAAGGTGAGCCCTGATAGAGGTACTGGAAGAGACCGAAACTGGAGGTATTGTTCTTAAACTTCCCCCCTCCCCAAGGCAGCCGATAATACCCGTAACCCTTGAAGACATTCGGGCGATCCGTGGCCAACGGGCCATTATTTGGCGTCCCGTTCGCATTGTATGAGAACCACGGTTCATCGAAGTAACGGCTGTTGTTGGGTGAGGCCCGGCCGCCGCCGTAAAGAGTGGCGCTATCGCTAAGGTCGGTGCCGGTCAAACCAGAGTAATTGCCGCGCAGTTTGCTGTAGGTATACGACGCCATTCCTGTCCAACGCTTGTTACCAGTCGTGGTCAGGCGAAGTTCCAAGCCATCGTAGCTACGAGCCGCCTTGGGCGGGACAGGACAGGTCGGACAGTCAACCAAAGGTAGCGTGCTTGTCAAGGCACCGCTTGGACCTGTTGGACAGGAGCCAGGAGTGCTGCAGCCGTATAACTTGTCGTTGTAACCGTAGTCAGCCGCCGCATAGCCATTGAACGTGTTGTTCGGGGCATAACCAGGATTAACAATCGTGTAAACTTCACCGTATATGGGGTTAAACAGGGCAGCATCCTCGATGGCGTGGTCGAGACGCCGGCGATCCCAGCGCGCTTCCAACGCCACACTCCTGTTCAACTGGTAGTCAACACCGAAAGCCGTATCATGCTGACGGTAAGGCTTGAGGTTCGGAATCACATACTCGGGAGTGCGGAAGTTGCCGTTCTCGATGAACGTCAGATCCGCAGGTGTCGTTCCGCTGGCAAAAGAAGCACCCTGCGCGGGATTCAGGCCCTCGCAGGCGCGTCCGTCGGAACCAAATGTAGCGTCGATCTGCGAGAGGGCGGTTGAGCCGGCGGAATTCAGGGCATAAACACAATCATTCCAGTATTGGCCGCCGAACGAGCTGATGGCCAGGTTCAGCTTCATCATGTCGTAGTAGACGCCGTAGCTGCCGAAAACCTTCGTTTTTCCGTTCTTGAAGACATCCCAGGCAGCGCCGATGCGCGGAGCAATCTTGTCACTCCAAGAGAAGTTAATGGGTTTTGGAGTGAGCCCTTCGAAGACTTGGTAAGCGGGCAGATATTCTTTATCGGCACGGATACCCAGATTGATGGTCACGCCCTTGCCGATGGTCCAGGCATCTTGGGCGAACAGACCGTGGTTATAGTTCCCCGCCTTGCCGTCGGTCCCGGTATCATAGACTTCAACCCACCCATCGGTTCCGACGCAACCCGCTAGTCCGACTGTTGCCTCGATGGCAGTGCAATTCGTCACGCCCACTGAAGTCCCGGGACTGTATACATTGGCAACGCCAGGAGACACGTTAACAAGGGGAAGGTTGCTGTGCTGCAGCGTGTCATTCTGGAGGTGGTTCAACTGGTAACCGAACTTGAAATTGTGCGTGCCCCACCATCCGCTCTTGAACCAGGCAAGATCCTGGTCGAACTGATAGTGCTTGTTGAGGTTGTGCGGGGTAAAGGTGCCATCGACGCTGGCGCTAAGGTAGCCTGATTCCTGATAGAGCGGTGACGTACTCGGGATTGGGGTGCCGCTGCTATCGGACGCGCCAATGCCGCTGTTTGCAAAGTAAAACGCAGGGAAGCCCGAGGGGTAGCCAAAATCGTGATATTGCTGTACGAAATAGCCAAAACGCGTGGTCGAGACCAGCCGCGGCGTGATGGTAATATCGGCGCCGACGTTGGTAATTGTGTTGGGAGCGCTGTACCCGATGCCGCCGGCAAAATTCGTTATCGGGCTCGAAACCGATGGGTTGAGAAGGCCCGTTGTGGAGTCGGCAGACGGGAGCACAAAACCGGTCATGCGCGAATACTGGTACAGCCAGGACCCAAAAACGTTGATCTTCTTGGTTACCGCCGCATCGAGGCGCGCCACGCTGTAAAACGTGTTCTGATTCTGGTTAAAGGCGGTCTCGCCAAAATTGCCTCCGAAGTTGACATCGCGCCGGAGCGTATTCATCTGCGGCTCAAAACCCAGGAAGAAAAAGAGACGATCCTTGATGAGGGCCCCACCCACGCTGCCCCCGGTCGACAAGATGCGCGTGTGGTCCTTAATCGGCTGATAGCTCTGATCGAGAGCGTCCACTTGAAGCCCTACAGCTCCAGTAGAGGTCGGACTGTACCGCGGAAATGGATTGGGCGCGGCGTCTATCCCGCTGCCTTCGAAAACCAAATTGAGTTGCCCGTGAAGAGCGTTGCCCCCCTTCTTCATAACCACGTTGACGACACCACCCAGCGCGCCGCCGTGCTCGGCCTCGATGCCTGAACTCTTGACCTGCACTTCCTGAATGAAGTCAAAGGGCACGTTGGCCATCGAGTAGCCACCGGAGATATTGGATGTGTCCTGGCCCTCGACCAGATAGGAGTTCTCCGAATCGGCGGCACCGGCCACCGAGTAGCCAAACGCTTGGCCGTTGGAGCTGCTGCTAATCGAGGTGCCGCCGGTGCCCGCACCAGCAAACACGTTGTTCCCTGCCAGGGGTTCATTGCGCGCGGCCGGAGCGAACTGAATGACGGACTGGAACGAGCGGCCCTCGAGCGGAACTTCCTGGACTACGTCTTGCGTAACGTTGGTCTGCGTGGTCTCCGTGGTCACATCGATCTGCGGGGCGGCGGCGGTCACTTCAACCACCGTTGAGCTAGCGCCCACGTCGAGCTTGAAGTCCACCGATGGAAGGTGGCCGACTTCGATGACCAAACCCTCGCGCTTCTGGGTCGAGAAACCCTTCGCAGTGACCGTGAGCATATACGTCCCCGGCGGCACGTTGGCAAAACGGTAGTAGCCGCTACCGTCGGTCTCCGTTTCTTTCTCGCCGACCAGCGACGCACCCGTCAACTTCACGTGCGCATTCTGCACCACCGCACTCGACGGATCCCTCACAGTACCCTGCAAGCCGCCCGTAGTTTCTTGGGCGAACGCGACCGCCGCCAGCAGCGCCAGCACGAACAGAAAGGAAAAACTCCGGAATAACACGCGAGACTTAGCCATAATCTTCCCTCCTAGGGGAACGGAAACCATGGTGTTTACAGCAATTTACAATCCAAGACAGCTTCATTGACATTATGTTCTCTATTGTATTGTAAACACTATACTTACCAAGAAGAGGAGGGCTCGCCTTGAGGCTTTAAAGGGCGCGAATATATGGTTTTTAGTAGGGGTGGACTTCAGAATTATGTATCCGCGAGGACGCCTGCCTAGAACGTACCCTTCCGCGTGTAGTACCCCGCGCGATAGTGCGACTGATAAGGACCGCCTGCCGGCGCGTTCGTCAGGTCCACCCGCAGTTGGCGGAACTCCGAATTCGAATAGCGCTGCGACGGATAATACGCCAGCAGATACTGCGTCCGCAGTTCGTCGCTGATATGGCGGAACGCGTCGTCCAGTTGCGGCAGCGAGGTGGCGTAATAATACTTCCCGCCCGTGTCCGTTGAAATCTGAATCAGCGCGTGCTCGCCGCCCTCGTCTCGTCCCGCGTCCGCTTCGATAGGCACGATGATGATGCTATAAATGATCGCTTCCGCCTCCTGGGCCGCGCGCAGCGCCTCTTTGTAATTCACCTGGCTCATCGTGTCTCCGCCATCGGTGATCACCACCATCACTTTTCTTCCCTGCCTCCGGTTTAGCGCCTGCGATCCCAGAAAAATCGCGTCGTAAAGCGCCGTCGCCGAGCCATTGCGCACCCGGTCGATGCCGGCGTCGATCTTTTTCAAGTCGGATGTGAACGGCACCATTAGGCTCACTTCTTCGCTGAACTTGTACACCGCGAGCCCGTCCTGCGGCCGCACAATCGCGTGTGCAAACTTGCGCGCCGAGACCAGCTCCAGCGGCAGATCTTTTCTTGTGCTCAGGCTCGTATCCACCGCCAGCACAATCGACAGCGGCAGCGCCGATTCCCGGCTGAAGATCGCGATCTTCTGCTCTTTGCCATCTTCCTTCAGCACAAAATTTTCTTTCTGCAGGTTCGCCACCGGAGCCCCGCGCCCGTCCGTCACCGTCACGAACACGTTGACCAGCTTCACGTCGACCTTGATCGTGGTTTCCGGCTCCTCCGCCATCAACCCGGGGATGGCACAAATGATCGAGAGGAGGACGAATAAAACCTGTGGGATTCGCTTCATTTGAGAGTCAGTCATTTGGATGCAAGCTGCTCTCCCGCTGTGTCTCCCGGCCGTCGAATTTCTTCGGAAACGCCTCACCGTCGGCCCATACCGCTCCATCTTCAAAGTATTCTTTCTTCCAGATCGGCACCGTCTTCTTCAGCGTGTCAATGATCCACCGGCAGGCCTCAAACGCCGCGTCCCGATGCGCCGCGGCCACCACGATCAGCACGCTCGTCTCGCCAATCTCCAGCCGCCCCAGCCGGTGGACGATCGACACTGCTCGCACCCCAAAACGCGCCCGCGCCTCCGCCGCCAGAGATTCCATCTGTTTCAGCGCCATCGCTTCATAGGCTTCATAAGCCAGATAGAGCGTGCGCCGCCCACGCGTGTTGTCCCGTACCACGCCTTCGAAAATCACCGCCGCGCCATCCGCCGGCCGCTTCAACCGCCCAACCGCAGCCTCCGTATCGATCCGCTCGCAGGCAATCCGAACTTCGCCCCACACTTCGCCGTCTTCTGCTGACCCGCCGCTCACCGGCGGCAACAGCCCCACTTCATCGCCCTCTCGCAGCACCCGGTCCGCTCCCGAATATTCTTGATTCACCGAAATCGCCAGCGACGCCGCCATCGCTTCAAACCGCGGAGCCTCTCGCGCATAATAGAAGAGTACTTCTCGCACCCGTGCCCCCTCCGGCAGATCAACCGTCTCGCCCGACCGTCCTACCACGTCCTTCAATACTCCAAAAAAAAGCACGCCGATCTTCATCAGAATTCGTCTTTTTCCGCAGAGACGCGGCTTGCCGCGTGTCGCCCGTCCGGCCGGGCGCGGACGCCGACTCTCCACCAGCCAGCTTGGATCGACAGCAGTAACAATCACGCGCCCGCGCCACTAGTGTAGCGCGCCGCATCCGAAAGAACCTGTCCCTCCGTACAGCCGTCCGCGCCGACCTCCCGTTCGCTCCCATTACCTTCGTAATCGTGCATTAAGTCACTTTCCCGCTTAGTCTTGGTTGCGACGACTCCAGTACTGAAGAGGAGGCTGTTATCGTTAACGCCGACCAAACCGATGCCTGCCGCAGTGCGTCCGCTCGGTCTTTCCTCCACAGCCTTAATATTTTGATCAAGTACACCCGGCTGTATGGAGTGACCCACAAGCGCACCGAGGGCCAGTTCGAGACCGCCTGGAGCGAACTCCAGCAGGCGCTGCCCAAAAGCGGTGACACTGGTTTTCTGCTCGGCGTCTCCGACAACAAACTTCTTCTCGATGGTATCCCGCTCGAAGCCGGACAGGCCGAGCGCAGCTTCGCACAGTTGCTGACCGCCGCGGGACTCTCCAGCATCCTGTTCTCCAACAAGGTCACGCTCGAGGACTTTACCAGCCTGGTCCGCGCCTTTGCCATGGGCGGCTCCAAAGCGCAGGACTTCGCGAAACAGATCAAGGAAAGTCTCGGCAATAACAAGAGTTCCTCCATTCGCATCAATGAAGTCAAGTTCGTTGCCGCCGATCCCGCCACCGGCGAAATTCCGCTGGCGGCCCAACTCGCCGCCCAGGCCCTCGGCCCCGAATTCAAGCAGTGGCTCAATGACCCGCAGAAGCTTCTGCAGTTGATCGCCGCCGCCCAGGGAGCGAGCGATGGCGGCACTGTGTCGGGCGGCGCCCCTCTGGGCAGCGTCCCTACCATCCCCATTCCCGGCGGCGCGGGCGCGGGCACCGGCGGCTCGCCAGGCGGGCCATGGACCGGCGGCGTCGTTCCCTTGCAGGAAGAGGAAGTCATCCAAACCATTCGCCTGCTCACTCATTTTGGCCAGGCGATGCAAGATCCCAACGCTGCCCAGGAAAATCTCCAGGTCGAATTCGGCAAGGCTACCGAAGGCGCCAAGGTCAATCTCGCCCAGTTGCTGGAAAGTCTGGCCGCGCAGGTCTCCCAGAACAAACCTAACGACAGCAATGACACCCCGCTTCTGATGAAGGCCGCCGAGAGCATGGCCATCAAATTCGCCCTCGACCGCTATCAGCGCGGCGATGTCAAAGTCAACGCCGTCCACGACATGATGGAGCACATGAGCCGGCAGATGGACACGCTCCGCCAGATCCTGCGCGTGCAGGAAGATAAGATGTCCAAGGCCGGCATTCTGGTTGAGTCCCACGCCGACATTCTCGATCGCATGTTCTGGGCCGAGATTCCGGAAGCGGGCAAGAAAAGCGTTCTGCTCTCCAACGAAGCCGCCTGCGTGCCGCCCCGCAACATTCGCCAGTTCGTCGAAATCCTTTTTGAACGCGACGACAATAAGATCGCCGGTAATATTCTTTCCAACTACTGCAGTGGCGTCGACGCCAAGGATGCCGAGCCCCGCCGCAAGACCGCCATCGGACTGGCTCAACTTGCCGACCTCTACGCCACCGCGCCGGATGAAGTCATGCCCAATGCCCTCGCCATGATCGCCGAGAAACTGGGCATGGAAAGCGATACCGAGATTCAGAGTCTGCTGAGCGCCGCCTTCGCGCGCTTCGGGCAGGAGGCCTGCACCCGCAAAAAATACAAAGCCGTCGCCGAGCTCTGCGAGTCGTTCGAAAGAATAGCCCACGAACGGCCTGCCCTGGTGCAGGATCTCCGCTCCCGTGTCGGTATCGAAAATCGCCTGCCCGAGATGATCGAAGAAGCCATCAACGCCGATCAGGCGCCTGAGGATTTAATCAACGTCCTGCAGCAGCTTCCCAGAAATTCCGTCGAACACCTCGCCGACCGCTTCTTCCGCGCGCAAAAACGCGTCGAATGCGATCGCATTGTCGAACTCGTCGGCGAACTCGGACAACCCGGCATCGACGATCTGCGCGACATTCTGCGCACTGGCCAGCCCCGCCAGGCTGCCTCAACCGTCGGCCTGTTGAGCCGCCTCGCGGCGACCGCGCTGTTGGAGTTGCTGCCCTCCCGCATGGGCGAGTTCAATCGCTTCTATCAGGACGTCATCGTTCGCCAGATCGCTTTCGGCGCCGCGCCCGACCGCGGACGCACCTTGGTCGAACTGCTCGAACTGCTCGACTCCCACATCTTGCCCGAGGCCATTGACGAGATCGGCATGAGCCAGGACAAGAGCGCCAGTTCCAGCCTCATTGCGCTGGCCACCGCCGGCGAAGCTCACAATCGTCCCCCCTTCGTGCAACTGAAGGCCGTCGAGTCACTCGGCCGTTTGCGCGAGACCGAGGCCGTTCCCGTTCTGCGCGCCATCGTTGACGACAAGAAATTTTTCGGTTATAGCCAGCACCGCGAATTGAGAATCGCCGCCATTCAGGCGCTTTCCAAGATTGATCCCCGCCACGGCACCCAGGCTCTTGCCGAAAGCGGCCTTGAGGCCGGCGAACTCGCCATCGCTCCGCTCGATTCCGGTCCGGGATGTCCCTGGGTTCGGCAGCGCCGCTATGAACGCATCGTCCTGCCGCGCACTCTCTCCGCCACGCTTTCCAGTTCATGGGGGAAGTCGAACATCGTCATGCGTGAGATGAGTCTTGGCGGCGGCATGGGCACGCGCAATGACAATCTCCGCGTTGGCTCCGAAGCCCGAGTCGAAATTTCGCTGGGCGTGAAAAAAATCCGCGGCGAGGTTCTCCTGCGCCGCGCCCGCGTCAATGAAATCGGTTTTGAGTTCGTCAGCATGGACCTCGACAGCCGCTACCGCCTCCGCCGCGTCCTGGTCGAGGCCTTGCAAAGAGTCCCCGACAATCGCTCCGCCGACTGGGACGGGGAACGCAAAATCTAAAACTAAGGTCTCAGCTGTTAGCTCTCAGGAGGCGCCACGTTTACGAAAATAATCGTAGAGACGCGGCTTGCCGCGTCCGTCCCCACCCGGCAAAATGAAAAAGCCCCCGCGTAGCAGGGGCTTCTCCGCAAATCAAGTTCTAAGAACCGCGAACTCGTTTACGCAACTTTCACGAAAATAATTACCAGCGTGAACAACACCAGCGATTCAATGAACGCCAAGCCGAGAATCAGCGCCACCTGAATGCCAGCGCGGGCGGCCGGATTACGTCCGAGCGCTTCGCACGCCGCCGACGCGGCACGCCCCTGGCCCTGCGCCGCTAACCCGGCGGCGATGGCGATGGCGAAACCAGAAGTGATTGCGATCCAGTTGGTCGAACCTGGCGCGCTTGCGCCCGTCTGCGCGAACGCCGGGACAGCCATCACCGAGAACATCATCATCACGAACAACAACATTACGACTTTCCGCATTTTGCTTCTCCTTTATGAATTGCCCCCAGGGGGTGGTTGACGCCGTGCGAGTAAGCCAGCGCCCTCACGCTGAAAGGCAGGTGTCAGGCACCAGGTCTCAGGTCTCAGGAAAATTATGCCGTTGAATTTCCTGAGACCTAACACCTAAGACCTGAGACCTAGTGCTCATGCGCCGTCGCCTCTCCCAGATAAACGCAGGCGAGCAGCACAAAAATGTACGTCTGAATAAACGACACGCCGATATGCAGGCCCTCGAATATAATCGGAATACCGAGCGGCACCAGCGAAAAAAATACCAGCGTAACCATCTCACCCGCGAACATGTTGGCGAAAAGACGGACCGTCAGCGACAGGACGCGGGCCGCATGACTGAACAACTCAATCGGGAACAACAGGATCGGCAAGAACAACCGGACAGCCAGCGGCATGCCCTCTTGCGGCCCGATGAAATGCTTCAGGTATCCAACCGGCCCATTCGCCCACACACCATGGAAGTGATAGTAAAACCACGTGAGCAGCGCGCATCCCAGCGGCACGATCGGCACCGCCGTGGGCGATTCCAGGCCCGGCACCAGTCCAATCAGATTGCAGCTCAGAATGAACAGCCCCAGCGCGGTTAGATACGGGACGAACTTTTCCGGATGATGCGAGATGGTCTCGCTGGCCAGGTTATTGACGAACCCGTCGATGCCTTCCATCGTGTGCTGCAGGGCGCCCGGACGCTCCACCGAAAGCCGCATGCGCACGGCAATAAAAAATATCGTCAGCAGCAGTACCACCAGCAGTTCCATCGCGAAGCTGTTCGAGATCGGAGTCGCCGGATATTTCGGATGAATGTGCAGCGCCTGCAGCAGCGCCAGCACCGGCGCGCCGAACAGACGATTCAGAAGTGCGGTAAAAGCCAGTTGTTCCATTCTCAGAGTTTGCGATTCTCAGACTTCGGTACTTTACTTTTTTGAAGGGGCGCGGCTTCAGCTGCGCCGCTTCGATCCAAATGAGTCTGGGGCTTTAGCCTCGCCAGCCCGCGGGCTTACGACCCCCGACGTAAAGCCGTGTACCCTTCCCATACCGCCTCGGCCATCAGGGCTGCCACCGGCACGCACAGGCCCCACAGAAAGCCGCGAAACGCCTGGGAAGAACTCTTGAATATAGCATAGGCAACGGCTCCCACCAACCCGTAGCGCACCACGAAACGCAGGATGATCCAGCCTCCTTTCTCCCGGCTATTCCGGTTGACAATGCGATCGGCAAGTCCTTCGACGCCGCGCGTCAGCGAGCGGAAATTAACGTAGGAAACCGCGGCTCCGAAGCCAAATCCAATCGATCCGGCCCAACCGTAAAACCAGAACGCCGGCCCCAACAGCAGAACGCTCACGACCAGCATGTTGCGCAGCACGCGGGGAACGATGCGCTCATAGATTGAGCGCTCCTCGATCACGCGCTGATGGAGAGTCTCCGCAGGCCCGTCGAAATCCTCACGCTCATTCATCTTTTTTGAAAGCGCCCACGGCCATGCGGATCATCTGCCAAAATCCAACCACTGCGCCAAACAACAGCCCGACCAGATAGAGCCACTTGGTATGCAGCCAGTAATCGGCCAGCTTGCCCAAGAAAAAACCAAGCAGGATGGCCGCTGGAATAATAAACCCTACCTCGGAATAGCGAGCAAGCGAGACGAGAGGATCTTTCTTCTCCGGGGGATTGGAACGCTCAGGCATGCGAAGGAATTGTAAATCAGCCCCGAGCTATGCAGCTTCGGGCTACGAGCAACGCGAGCCTAGCCCCTCCGGGCTGCGAGCCAGGAACGCAACCTGAAAAAAGCAGGCACGCGGCCGTTTTGTTTGCTCGAAGCTCGTAGCCTTACTTCAACATCGCCGCCACATGCGGAGACTGCGCAATCCCGAGCGACCAGTTGACGCTGCGAATAAAAGGCTCCGGATAAACTCCGATCACGATCGTCGCCAGGGCCGTCACGCCCACCGCAAAACGCATGCCGAGGCTGACGGGCAGTCGTTCGGGCTCCATCGGCGCGCGCATCAACATGGAATTCGCAATCTTCAGATAGTAATAAAGGCCAAACAGCGAGTAGAGCACGCCGAGCGAGGCGAGTCCGTAGTGTCCGCTTTCGATCAGGCTCAGAAAGATGTAGTACTTCCCTAGGAACCCGGCGGCGGGCGGAATGCCGGCGAGTGACAACAGAAACAGCAGCATCAGCGCGGATTCAACCGGAGCGCGTTGGTAGAGCCCGGCCATGTCGTCGAGTTCGTCGCCAATCACGTTGCGCTGCCGCAACGACGTGATCACCGCGAACGCACCCAGATTCATGAACGTATAGACGAGCAGGTAGATCAAGATTCCCTTCAAGCCGTCGAGAAAGCCAGGGCTGCCAGGCTGCGAAGTCCCCATGGCCACAAACGCCAGCAGCATGTATCCGACGTGCGCAATCGAGGAGTAAGCAAGCAGTCGTTTCGTGTTCGTCTGCGTGAGCGCGGCGAAGTTCGCGCCAGTCATGGTGGCGATGGAGACGATCACAATCACCGGCGTGTAAACCGAGCGCAGCGAAAACAGCCCAAACACAAGTATGCGCAGCAGCAACGCCCAAGCCGCCGCTTTCACCGCCACCGACATGAAACCGGTAATGCTGGTGGGCGCGCCTTCGTAAGCGTCCGGCGCCCACTGATGAAATGGAACGGCGGCGATCTTGAACAGCAATCCGACCATGGTGGTCAACAACGCGATTACCACCACCGGATTGTGCGGATTCTGCGCCGAGACCGCGCGCCCAATGATCGCCAGGTTGGTGCTGCCGGAAATTCCGTAGAACAGTGAAAGGCCGTAGGCAAAGATGCCCGACGAGAATGCCCCGAGCAGGAGATACTTCAAGGCTGCTTCGTTCGAGCGCCGGTCGCGGCGCAAAAAACCGACCAGCACGTATGTGGAGATCGCCATCAACTCCAGCCCGATGAAGAGCAGCACGATGTCGATCCCGGCCGCCATGCACATCATGCCCACCACGGAAAGCAGCAGCAACGCATAATATTCGCCGTGGTGTTCATCTTCTACGTCGAGATAGTGCACCGATATCAGGATCGAGATAGCCGCTCCGGCCAGAAACAGATACCAGAAATAGATGGCGAAGCGATCGACCAGCAGCGAGTTATAAAACCCGAATAAGCCCCTTGGCGGCAGCATCGACTGAATTTGCCAAGTGCACAAAGCCGCAAACAGCACGCCGACAAAGGCGCCCACGGCGTTGATCCATTTCCATCCTCGCGGAATCATCAGGTCAATCAGCAGAATGCCGAGCGCAAAAATGGTAAGTTCCACCATCGGCAACATCAACCGGTAATCAGTTGGTGATAGGCCTCGCACCTAGTTGCTCGCTTTCGCTGCGACGGCGACGGGCGCCTGCGAAGCTGGCGCGGGCGCAACCTGCGCGTTCACCGGCGCGTTGGCGTTGGAGTTGTTATGGATCGTCTGCACAAGCTGGTTGACCGGTTGTTCGAGGATCTGGAAAAACGGCTTCGGATAAATCCCGATCCATAACGCCATGATGATTAGCGGCACAAACGTGAGGATTTCGCGCGGCGTAAGATCATGCAGCTTCTCGTTCTTGGGATTCGTTACCGTACCGAAGAAGACGCGCTGATAGAGCCAGAGCAAGTAAGCCGCCGCCAGAACCACGCCCGGCGCCGCCCACGCTGCCCACCTCCAGTTCGCGGTGAATGCTCCCTGCAGAATCGTAAACTCGCCGACGAATCCATTCAGCAGCGGCAATCCCATCGACGAGAGGAACATGATCATCGTGATCGTCGCATAGAGCGGCATCACGTTCGAGATGCCTCCATACTCCACGATCTCACGCGTGTGTCGTCGTTCGTACAGAATGCCGACGATCAAGAAGAGTGCGCCGGTCGAGATGCCGTGGTTGATCTGCTGCAGCACCGAGCCGGTCAGGCCCGCCGAATTCAGCACAAAGATTCCCAGCGTGCAGAAACCCAGGTGGCTGACGGATGAGTAAGCCACCAGCTTTTTCATGTCCTTCTGCATCAGTGAAACCAGCGCTCCATAGATGATGCCAACGAGCGAGATGCCTATCATCCAGCTTTGCACTTTGGGATGGGACACGACCGCGGGAAAGAACGGCAGCGAAAAGCGCACGAATCCGTACGTTCCCATCTTCAGCAAAACGCCCGCCAGAATAACGGAGCCGGCGGTGGGCGCTTCCACGTGGGCATCCGGCAGCCACGTATGGAACGGAAACATCGGAACCTTGATGGCGAAGCCAATGAAGAAAGCAACGAACAGCCAGATGGCGTAATGGAATGGAATCAGCGGCGCCGTTTGATAAAGCGCGGGAATATGGAACGTGAAAACGCCAGTAACCGTGTGGTGATGGAAATAGAGGAACAGGATGCCCAGCAGCATCAGCACGGAGCCCAGCAGCGTGTAGAGGAAGAACTTGATGGCCGCATAAAGTTTGCGCGGGCCACCCCAGATGCCGATCAGCAGATACATCGGCACCAGCATCGCTTCCCAGAAAACAAAGAAGAGGAAAAAATCGAGCGCCATGAAGACGCCGAGCATTCCCGTCTGCAACACCAGGAACCAAACATAATATTCCTTCACCCGGATCTCGATGGCGGTCCACGAGGAGAGAATCGAGATCCAGCCGAGCAGCGTGGTCAGCATGATCAGCAGAAACGAGATGCCGTCAATGCCCAGGTTGTAACCCGCGCCAATCGAGGGGATCCAGTTGTTCGGTGTGCCCTCGAGGAACTTGAAGCCGGGCAAGAAACGCTGCGCCCAGAACATCGGCACCAGCGGCAGCGAGATCAGGAAACCGGCGAGAGCGAAGATGTTCGCAGTCCAGCGGATCGCGTCTTTGTTCTCCTTTGGGACGAACAGGAGAACGAACGCGCCCACAAGCGGCGTGAAGAGGATAATCGAAAGTATGTGACTCTGCATAAGAGCTCTTAGCTGTTAGCTCTTGGCCTTTGGCGTCTAGCTAACAGCTAAGAGCCAATAGCCAGGAGCTGGCATTTCACTTCCACACGTAATAAACGCCAAATCCAAGCAGTCCCGCGACCATGACCAGCGCGTACCACTGCACCAATCCCCATTCGAACAGGCGCGCCGGATAAGAGATCATTCGCGCAAGAATGGCCGGACCGTTCACTCCCACGCCGTCGATGATCCACTTATCCCACCAGGTCGAAAGCGTAGCGACAGCGCGCGTCACCCAGCCAACATCGTTGACGGCTCCGTCGATGATCTTGGCATCGAACCACGACGACGCTTCGCCCGCGCCCATAGCGCCCAGCCGGATGTCGCCAATCTTGCGCCGTCCGGTGAAAACGTAGTCGTACCCCTCGTCAACAAACCACTTGTTGTAGAGCACGGTGTAGAGCGGCGGAGCCTTCGCGGCAATGGGCTCGACGTAGCCTTTGCCGGCGTTCCTATAGGAGCGGCGCGCCATTCCCCAACCTACACCTGCCGCCGCCAGCGATAAGAACATCAGCGCATACTCGGTCTTATCCGTGTGCTCGGCTTCTTTCTCGCCCGCCGCTAACTGCGCCGACTTTCCTTCTTCCCGGAAGACGGCTGCTTCCCGCGCGAACACCGGCTCCAGAAATTTTTCAAAGTGCGCCCCTCCACCCAGGCTATGCGGCCAGCTCAACCATCCCGCGCCAATCGAACAGATCGCGAGGATCACGAGCGGCACCGTCATCGACTTAGGCGACTCGTGCACGTGATGCTCGACCTCGTGGCTCATGCGCGATGGACTGTAGAACGTCAGATACATCAAACGGAACATGTAGAACGCCGTCATCAACGCCGTGCCGTACCCGACAAACCACAGGATGTGGTACGCGTCACTTTCTTTGGTATACGTCTGCCACAATATCTCGTCTTTGGAGAAGAAACCGGCGAACGGAAAGATTCCGGCAATGGCCAGCGTCGCGACCAACATCGTCCAATGCGTAGTCGAGATGCGCCTGCGCAGGTCGCCCATGTTGCGCATGTCCTGCTCGCCGCTCAAGGCGTGAATCACCGAACCCGAACCAAGGAAGAGCAGCGCCTTGAAGAACGCGTGAGTGAACACATGGAAAACACCCGCCGCAAAGGCACCGACGCCAAGCGCCAGGAACATATATCCCAGTTGCGAGACGGTGGAATACGCCAGCACGCGCTTGATGTCGTTCTGTACCAGCCCGATGGACGCGGCGAACACGGCGGTGAGCGCGCCAATGATGGCCACGGTTTTCATCGCGGTCGGCGCCAGCACGAACACGGCATTCGAACGGGCCACCATGTACACGCCCGCCGTCACCATGGTCGCGGCGTGGATCAGCGCCGAAACTGGCGTAGGGCCTTCCATCGCATCGGGCAGCCACACATACAGAGGAATCTGCGCCGACTTGCCGCAGGCTCCAACAAACAGCAGCAGCGCGGCGGTCGTAAGCACGGGATCGCCGATCGCAAAGTGTCCGCTGCGCACGAGCGTGTTGATGTCGGTGAAGCGGAACGAGCCCAGATACCAGACAAGCGTGAGCGCGCCAAGAATGAATCCGGCATCGCCGATACGGTTCACGATGAACGCCTTGTTGGCAGCGGTCGAAGCGGAGTTACGATGGAAGTAAAAACCGATCAGAAGATACGAGCACAAGCCCACGCCTTCCCATCCCACGAACAGAACCATGTAGTTATTCGCCAGGATGAGCGTAAGCATCGTAAACATGAACAGGTTCATGTATCCGAAGAACCGGTAGTAACCGCCTTCGTGCGCCATGTATCCGGTGGAGTAAATGTGGATCAGCATGCCCACGCCGGTCACGAAGAGCAGCCAGATAGCAGAGAGCGGATCAAGCAGGAACCCGGCGTCGGCGTTGAACGAAGCAAGTGTCCCGTCGCGCTTGACGAAATTCAAATGCCCGTCGCCACTGCCAAGCCACGTATACACAATTTTCTCGAAGGGACGCCCCGAGCCCTGCGCAAAGTGCGTGTACTCAAAGACAGTAAAGCAGGCGAAAAGAAACGCAAGCACGACCACGCCGACGCAGACCGCATTAACCGTGGCCTTCTGCAGTCGCCGCCCGAAAAAGAACATCATCGCGGCCCCGAAAGCCGGGAAGAGCGGGATCAGCCAGATGTGGTCTAGAAAGAACATGTCGTTAGTCGTTCGCTACCGCTGTTCGCTATTCGTCGTTCGCTGTTAGCCTTTTTGCTTAAGCGATTAGCGAACGCCGAACAGCGGCCTTTCTACCATTTCAATAAATCAATCTCATCCACATTGATCGTCTCCTTATTCCGGAAGAAGGCGATCAAAATGCCGAGGCCCACGGCGGCTTCGGCGGCGGCGTCTACCGTAATAAAGATCGAGAACAATTGCCCGTTCAGGTTCCCCCACATGCGCGAAAACGCCACCAGGTTCAGGTTCACCGCGTTCAAGATCAGTTCGATCGACATCAGCACAATCACCACGTTACGGCGTGTAAGCACACCGATCACACCCAGCACGAACAGTGCCGCCGCAACGACGAGATAGTGAAGCGTAGTTATCGGAACCATAAAAACCGCCGTTCGTCGTTCGCTATTCGCTCTTCGCTGATCGGATCCGCCTTGCGAACGGCGAACAGCGACCAGCGAACGACTAGATCTTCTTCTTCGTCATAATTACCGCCCCCAGAATCGCCACCAGCAACAACAGCGAGGCGATCTCGAAGGCGAACGTGTATTGACCCATCCTGCCGGCTTCTCCGTAGAGCATGGCTGCGATCTGCTGCGTGTTCGACGACTCGGGCAGCGGCATTCCGCGCTCCGGAAACAGCGCCTTGCCCTTCACGAACGCGGACACAAACAACGCCAGCAAGGCGCACGCCGCCGCCAATCCCACCGGCCAGATGCGATTGAACCGCCGGTCTTTGGACGCGCGTTCGATGTTCACCAGCATGATCACGAACAGAAATAGCACCATGATTCCGCCCGCGTAGACGATGATCTGCACGCCGGCAACGAACGGGGCATACAACATTAAGTAGAGGCCCGCCACCGAAAGCAGGGTCACGATCAGCGCGAGCGCGGAATGCACCGCGTTCCGCCGCGTGATCACCGCCGCGCCACTGGCGACAGCCAATCCGGCCAGCACATAAAAGAACCATGGCGTCCCAACCGGGGCCATGCCTGCATTGACAGCTGTGTTCAGCGCAGGGTTCATGAAACGATCACCCCCACGATGGCGGTCAACATCAGCACGCCGAGCGAGATCGGCAGCATCACTTTCCATCCGATCCTCATCAACTGGTCGAAGCGGTAGCGCGGCCACGTCGCACGGTACCAGATAAACAGATATATAAAGACGGCGACTTTGAGCAAAAACCAATATAGGTAGTCGATGCCTTCGCGGAATCTGGCCGCCAGGCTCCCGTCCGCGGAACGGCCTGCAACCGCAATCACGAACAGTAGCAGCGCGACGAAGCCGAGCAGGGCCGCAAATACCGCCAGCCCGATGCGCTGGATCTTGAAGAACGAATGCGCCGGCATGCGCGCCGCGCCGATAAAGGCAATCGCCGCTATGCCAAGGAACGTGAGCCCTGGAAAGAGCGAGAAGACGAACTCCCACGCCGGCGTGCTCAGCAGGTTCGGGAACGGATGCATCCACCCGCCGATCCACAGCGCAACCGCAATCGAAGAGACAGCAATCATGGCCGCATATTCGGCGAGCATGAACAGCGACCAGCGCAGCCCGCTGTATTCCGTGTGATATCCGGCGGTCAGTTCCGATTCCGCTTCGGCCAAGTCAAAAGGCGTGCGGTTGGTCTCGGCGACCATGGCGATGGCAAAGATCACGAACGCGATCAGTCCCAGCGGGAAGAACTTAAAGATGAACCAGATGCCCTGCTGCTGCTGTGCCCGGACGATCCCGAGCATGCTCAGCGTGCCCGTGCCGCTCGCGTTCATGCTGGTCATCAGGATCGCGGAGATGACGGCTAGTCCCATGGCGACTTCATAAGACACCATCTGCGCGCTCGACCGCAGCGCGCCGATCAGCGGATAGTGCGAGTTCGAAGCCCATCCCGCGACCACAATGCCGAGCACGCCGAGCGACGAGACGCCGAGCATAAACAGGATGCCGATGTTCATGTCGCTCACCGCCTGCGAAGGGCCGAACGGAATCACGGTATAAACCGTGAACGACGCAAGCAGGCCGATCAGCGGCGCGACCCAGAAAACGAACTGGTCGGCTTCGGTGGGGATGATGTCTTCTTTGAGAATCAGCTTGAGCGCGTCGGCGAAGGGCTGCAACAATCCGTGCGGGCCCACGCGCATGGGGCCGAGGCGAACCTGGAAGTGCGCCAGCGCCTTGCGCTCGATCCAGTTCAAGAGCCACATCACGGTCAGCGCCACTCCCGCGAAGATGATGAAGACATAAACCAGCGCCCAGAACTGGTTCCCCGCTTCGCCGGGCGTCACCTTGCTGCCGAGATACGACGTGATGAAATTGGGCATCAGCGGTCCACCTCGCCGAGTACGATGTCAATCGTGCCGATGACGGCAACCACGTCGGCCACAAGCGAGCCGCGCACCATAAGGTCGAGCGCCTGCAGATTGACGAACGATGGCGGACGCACGCGCAAGCGGTAGGGCTGGGTCGAACCGTCGCTGACAATGAAGTATCCGAGCTCGCCCTTGGGCGCTTCGATGGAATGATAGATTTCGCCCACCGGCGGCTTGATCACCTTGGGCACTTTGCCCATGATCGGGCCCTCCGGGATCCCGTTGACCGCTTGCTCGACGATGCGCATTGACTGGCGCATTTCTTGCATGCGGACCAGGTACCGGTCGTAGGTGTCGCCGTTGGTGCCGATCGGAATTTCGAAGTCGAACTTCGCATAGTTGGCGTAGGGCTGGGCCTTGCGCAGATCCCACTTCACGCCGCTGGCGCGCAGCACCGGCCCGGTTACGCCGAGCGCAATGCAGTCGGGGCCCGAGATCACGCCGACATTCTTGGTGCGCTCCAGCCAGATGCGGTTGGTGGTAAGCAGCGCTTCGTATTCGTCGATCTTGGGCGCGAAGAAGGCCAGGAAATTCTTTACGTCTTTTTCGAAGCCGGCGTAAGTCTCATACTGGCAGCCGCCGATGCGAAAGGCATGCGTCGTCAGGCGCGCGCCGCAGTACCTTTCGAAAATCTTCAGGATCTCCTCCCGGTCGCGGAAGGTGTAGAACAGCGGTGTCATCGCTCCAATATCGAGCGCGTGCGTGCCCAGCCAAAGCTGGTGGCTCGCGATGCGGTTCAGTTCGGTCAGGATCACGCGAATGTATTGCGCGCGCGGCGGCGCCTCCACGTTCATCAATTTCTCGACCGCTTCGCAGTAGCCGAGCCCATTCGACACGGCGGCGCAATAGTCCATCCTGTCGACGTAGGGGTTGAACATCGTGTAGGTGCGGTTCTCGGCGATTTTTTCCACGCCGCGGTGCAGATACCCGATGACGCACTCGGTGCCGAGAACTTTTTCGCCGTCGAGCTTCAGGATGACGCGCAGCACGCCATGCGTGGCCGGATGCTGCGGTCCCATGTTGATGATGAGTTCGTTCGAATCGAGATACGTCTTCTCGGGAGCTTCGAGATCGAGGTTGGAAAGTGAGTGGACCGAGACGTCGGTCGTGCTGTCGTTCTTGCGATCGCTCATTGTCCGCTCTCGATTCCGAGGTTGATCTGCACCCACTCTTGGTCTTGCTGCAGAATGCCGTAGTCTTTGCGCAGCGGGTAGTCTTTCCAGCCGTCGGGCAGAAGAATGCGCTTCAGATCGGGATGTCCGTCGAACCGGATACCAAACATGTCGTAGACTTCGCGCTCCAGCCAGTTGGCGGTCGGCCAAATGGGGACGCTGGACGGGATCGAAGCGCCGTCGGCGATTTGTGTTTTCACGCGCACCCGCTCGTTGCGCGGGAAAGAATAGAGAATCCATACGACGTCGAATTGCTTTTCGCGCTTAGGATAATGCACGGCGGTTATATCGACGCAGTAGTCGAACTGCTCTTCGTCGCGCAGCAGGCGCAGAATGTCGGGGATCAGCGAGCGGTCAACGGCAAGGTAGTTCTGTCCAAGATAAGTCAGCGGGTCGAGACCCGAGCCGTACTGGCTGCGGTATTTCTCAACCATCGGCGAGGTCCACGGCATCGGGACGGGACCAGAGGGCTTGGCGGGAGCGGCGGGCTTTGCAGGCGCGGCGGGTTTTGCAGGCGCAGCAGGCTTCGCTGGCTCGGCGGACGCCGCTGCGGGTTTTTCCGCCGTCGGCTTCTTCTCACCTTCCGGCGGCGGTGGTGGAGCTGGCGTTTTGACTTCCTCGGCCATGCTAGGGTCTGTCGTTACAAAAGCCGCTCTATTAGGAAACTTTCACTTCTAACATCTGGTTGCATCACCGTCAGTGACCGTCGTCACAATACCCAGCATCACTTTGACCGCTGCGCTCTGATTTCCCGTAGAGACAGCTTGCCCTGTCTCTACAGGCAGGTGCTGCTAGCGCCGGGCCGCCTGAAAGCCTTCCACCAAGTCGCGGATGCGCAACGCGTCGGCTTTGCGATGGCCGTGACTGGCGATCGGATCCGTGCCTCCGGTCGATTCAATCAAAATGTCCGACCAAAAGATTCCCGTTGAAATCTTCACCGACGCTACCTGAGAAGTCGAAATGCTTTCCTCGTTGCTGCCGAACAGACGCTTCTTCACGCGGCTCACGCGCAGCGGGTTGACCACGATGCGCGTCGGGAACCACAGGTTTCCCCTCGTCCAGCGGCTCGCGGTGAAGGTCTCATCGGAACTAGCCGATTTCGGACTGGCTGCATTTGGACCCGCCGGATTTGCACCCGAGGCAGTCATACCCATTCGAGCGCGCCCTTCTTCCAGATCCATACGTAGCCGACGATCAGGATGCCGAGAAAAACCAGCATCTCAATCAGTCCGAAAACACCGAGCGCCCTGAACTTCGCCGCCCAGGGAAACAGAAAGATTGTTTCCACGTCGAAGACCACGAACAGGATGGCGATGATGTAGAAGCGGACGGTGTAGCGTCCGCGCGCGCTGTCATACGGATCAATGCCACATTCATAAGGCATCAACTTCACGCGGTTGGGACTTTGCGTGCGGACGATCCACGCTACTATCAGCGTGGCGGGCATCAGGATGCCTACGACGGCGAGGAACAGAAAGATGGGAACGTAATTTTGCGGCATGAGGCCTCGAAACAGTCGTGATGAAAGCAAAACCGAATACTAACGCCGAAGTGGCCCGGCTTCAAGGACAAGTGAACACTGGCGTGTGACATCGCGCACGCCGAACGCGCAAGGCGAGGTCCGGACTGACTCCCAAAACTTCGGAATCAGGAAACCTGTGTGTTGGCAGTGCTCTTTGAAAGTTTCCCCGAATTGCCCAGACAGCATGGATTCTTCTTTTCTTGCCTTGATCCAATAGCCCAGGACGATCAAGCCAACTCCGGCGACGCATCGCCAACGGTCAATCGCTAGCGCTCCGCCGATTGCGGCCAGATCGAGTCCGGAATAGATGGGATGCCGGAAATACGCGTAGGGACCGGTGCGAATGAGCTTGTGGTCCTCTTTGAGACTGACTCTGGCGCTCCAATACTGTCCCAGGTGCCAGCGGGCCCATAGAGCGATCGCTATGCCGATCCAGGTGAGTGCGACGCCCGCAACGGAAAGAGCGTAGGTCCGAGGGAAAATGTGACGACCAAGAACGCCGATCTCCGCCGCGTCGCTGAAGAGCAGGACAAAACCAACAATTTCCAGAAAGAGGATGCCGTAACGCGAGGCGAAGGATTCCCGGCTGACGGTGCGGCGCGTTTTCAGGGCGCTCGCGGCCCAGTAGACCACAAAAACGATCCACGGACCTTCGATGAGAGAACGCCAAATCATGCTTCGACCAACGTCGGATCAATGGGCACGGGCAAGTGCCGAAAGTGTCACGGTGAACTCGGCAGAAATTATACCGAGCAAATACTTCGAGCCTGTGAACATACAAACACCGCGGCTCCTCACTAGCCGCGCTCGGCTGGAGGACCGGGGGCGGCCGTTGCTACGTGGGCCTGGCTACGGCGCTTTTGCGATAACGCCACGCGATTAACACCAGGCCGGAACCTAGCAGCACCATGGTCGAAGGCTCGGGAGTATGCGTCTTGTGGGGTTTGTGGCAGCGCGCTTCAGTGTAGATTTCGCCGGCAGCGCAAACTCCAGATGGAATTGGCACACTGACCGGCACGTACGGGAAGAAGAATCCAGCGGCGAGCTTGGGGGCAAGCGGTGCGCCGGCGGCCAAGTCGGACGCGGCGAGCATGGGCCGGATGGGGAACGCCGGTGCAGATTCGACCGCCGCTACGGGCTGCTCTGTAACATCTTCGGCAGGTTCTTCGTTGGAAACTTCGGGCTTGGCCGTATCTGAAATCTGGTTGCCGCAACGCGCACGCGCCGTGATTTTGCCGTCGGTCAGCAGCAGTTCACCCAGGTGCAGGCGAACTCTTCTGCGCGTCCAGAAAACTGTGTCACGAATGCGATAGGAAAGATAAACCTCGCGAGCTTCGGTGGCGCGCACCAGACGGGCGTGGCTGTAATCGAAGTGGGCGTAATGCCGGCGAACTACATAGTCGCGCAACGCCGCATAGCGGAGATCGGCGGGGTCCTTCACGCCTCCGGGTACCACCGAGTAAGGATAGACACTCGGGATCCGCGCCAGAGGCTTGGCGGGCTTGGCGGAGCGCGCCGCCATCAAAGCGAGAACGTTGTGGACGTTCCCCCGCATCCAAAAAGAGGCGGGCAAAGCTTGCGAAGCATGCCAGGAAGGCAACGAGAAATAGCGCGCCGCATTCTGCCAGCACGCGCCAGCGAGCAGCGTCCCTACGACCACAGCGACCAGGGTGCGGCGCATGCGCAGACGACGCCGATACCAACTCCGCCTTCGTCGCACGCGCTTTCCAATCGCCGTGTCCTTCAAACTAGGGTCGTTCAAAACCGTACTCCTACCTGGCACTGGGCAGAGAGAGGCCCAATGTTATAGAGCACTTCGGCATCCAAAACCGCACGACGGAACCGGCTCGGATACAGGAACTTAGCCTTCAGGCCAACTCATCTTAGCAGAGTTGTGCAAGGAATTTCATTCCAAAGTGGTACTCGAAGCGACAGGCTTCCAATTTGGAAAATACCCTCGGCAGTTTATGGCGCCAGTCCACTTCCTGCCGTTTTGTGGCTATTCGTAGCCGCTGGGTGTGTCCAGGTTAAATAGGCCAGTGGTTGCTGAAGCTGACGATCTCGAATCGAGACTACACAACACCCCGAATCTCGGATTCTTGTTTGGTTGTATCCGTAGCCAGAGCGGACCTCGGCATCGAAATAGTTGCGTGTGTAAAGGTCTGCCCACCCACGCCGATATCCACGATGGAATTGCGGGCACGCGACACGCATTGCGCCACAGACATTCTGCAATACATAGCACCCTGCGGTGCTGCCTTCCGGCCCCTTAAGTTCCCTGCCTTGACTGCCGATGAAACTAGGAGGAGGCGCCGCCAAACGTGTCTTCTAACCTTCTCGATAACCCGAAGCTGTTCCGGCATTTGGTGGAAGACTTGCCGGTGGGGATTTACATCGTGGACCAGGGACGACGGATCCGTTTTTGGAACCGTGGCGCGGAATCCATCACCGGCCATCTGTCGCACGACGTGGTGGGGCATGTCCCGGAAGATGTGGTGCAGCCCTGCGACCGGCGGGGCAACCGCTTGAGTGGGGAGCAACGTCCGGTGGCGATGACCCTCGCCCAGCGGCAGCCGCAGCAATGCTCCGCCTTCTACCTGCACAAGAATGGACACCGGGTAGCGGTCAGGATCCGCACCAGGCCGATCCTGGAACACGGGGACGCGATTCGGGGTGTGACGGTTTTATTCGAAGAAGCGTATGTGTGCCGCGAGGAAGCGTCGGGGGCGCCGATGTGCGGATGTCTGGACCCAGCGACGGGGATTCCCTCGCGCCGGTTGACGCGAGCGGTGCTGAAGGAATGCATGGCGGCCATGGAGGAATCGCATAGCGGCTTCGGGCTGCTCCGGATTCGGGTGCTGGGACTGGATCAGTTTCGGGCAAAACACGGTCCGCAGTCGGTCGAGCCTTTCCTGCGCACCGCGGCGCAGACCTTACGAAACAGCCTGGATGCGGAAAACTTTCTGGGATGCTGGGAAGAGAACGAGTTTCTGGCCGTGCTGAACTCAGCGAGTCCAATGATGGTTGCCATGACGGCGGACATCTTATGGAACCTGCTGAGCCATTCGGAAGTTTTGTGGTGGGGCGACCGTTTCCTGGTTGTGGCAGAAGTGGCCTACTCGGTGGCCACCGCGGGCAGGGACCTGGAATCGCTTCTGCGAGAAATGAAACCTGCGCACTCGAGTGGGACGGCGAAAGCGGCAGCGCTGGGCCCTGCCAACTATTCAGGACCAATGCGAGGATGATGTTCCATGTTTTCGATCATTGGGATCGTGGTTGTTTTAGGCTGCATCGTGGCGGGCTACCTGATGGAGCACGGCAACATCAAGGTGCTGCTCCAACCGGCAGAGCTGATCATCATCGGCGGGGCGGCGCTGGGCACGTTGCTGATCTCCAACCCAGTGCACACTCTGAAGCAGATGATAAGCGGGCTCATTGGTGCATTTGGGTCCTCGAAGTACGGCACAAAGCGCTACATCGATTCCTTGAAAATGATCTATGAACTGCTGCAAAAGGCGCGCAAAGAGGGCCTGGTGGCACTGGAAACGGATATCGAGGAACCGGACAAGAGCCCGCTGTTCTCTAAATACGAAGATTTCGCGAAGGATCACCATGCCGTGAATTTCGTCTGCGACACGATGCGAATGGCAGTGAGCGGGGGAGTGGAAGTATTCGATTTGGATCAGATGCTGGAAGCGGACATGGAAGTCCATCATCACGAGGCGAGCGCACCGGTGTCAGCGTTGTCGACGATGGCGGACTCGCTGCCCGGGCTGGGCATTGTGGCGGCAGTGCTGGGGGTAGTAATCACGATGGGCGCACTGGGCGGACCTCCGGAAGAAATTGGACGCAAAGTAGCGGCGGCGCTGGTGGGAACTTTTCTCGGCATTCTGCTGTGCTACGGGCTGGTTGGGCCGCTGGCGGCGCGCATGGGCAAGATGGCGGAAGAGGAACACGCGTTCATGATGGTGTTGCGCGTGACCATGATTGCATTTTTGAAAGGTGTCGCGCCGATCATGGCGGTTGAGATTGGGCGGCGGACGGTGCCCGTTCATGTGCGGCCTTCGTTCCAGGAGGTCGAAGAGGCTTGCCGCGGCGCCAGAGAGGTCCCGGCGCCGGCGGCGGAAGCCGCAGCCGCGGGATAAACACCCTCATGCCGACACCATCCATCATCATCATCAAGAAAAAAGGCGGCCATGGCGGTCATCACGGCGGCGCCTGGAAGGTCGCCTATGCCGACTTCGTCACGGCCATGATGGCACTGTTTGTCGTGCTGTGGCTGACGAACACCAGCAAGCCGATTCAAGTGGCCATTAGCGGTTACTTCAAAGATCCCAGTGGAACCGGGAAGGAGACCGGAAGCCGTCTGGTCGGATCGAAGGAGACCGGAGGCAACCTGGCCGGATCGGGCGAGAATTTTCAACTGACCAAGCAGAACATGGGGAAACTCAAAGACCAGTTGCAAAGGAGTATCCGGAGCATCACCGACCTCGATAATCTGAAAAAAAACATCGAGATGACGGTGACCTCGGAAGGTCTGCGCATCGAGTTGCTGGAATCGGCGGGAGGAACGTTCTTCGACAGCGGGAGCGCGACGCTTAACCAGAGTGGGCGGGAGTTGCTGACGCTGCTGGCGGCAGAATTGGGAAAAGTTCCCAACCATGTTTCGGTCGAGGGACACACCGACGCCAAACCCTATGGCGGCAAGGGCAGCTACAGCAACTGGGAACTCTCGGCGGACCGGGCGAACGCGGCGCGCCGATTGATGCAGCAGTCGGGGTTGCGCGGCGATCAGGTCTCGCAGGTGCGGGGCTTTGCGGACCAACGCTTGCGCACCGCAACGGATTCGCTGGACCCGTCGAACCGGCGCGTTTCGATCATCGTGCAATACATCAGCAACAACACCGACGAAACGGGACCTTTGGTTAAGGATGGGAAAGAATCGGGAGAGGGAAAACCGTCAGGCGCAGTCGCGAAGGCGGACTCCGAAACCACGGGTAAAAAAGACAGGCAGTAAAAAAGGCTGGCCCACAAAAGGCCAGCCCGGATTGTTGCTTATTCGGTTATGCAAATTGCGACTACCTGCTGCAGTTCCTTGTTGGGCACCAAGGAATCGGCCCCTCAGAAACTTTCGGAGCTGCAGCATATGCAAACGTACCTACCAAACCTACCAACAGAATTAACGCTCTGAGCGAACGTTTCATTTTCTTTCTCCTTAGGGTCTGCCGAAAGGCTAGCGTCAGACGGCCAGCTTTTCAGCGGTGGAGGGATTATACACAACCCTGCAACTTTGTGATTCATTGGGGGTTACTTCAAGCGTCCGAACGATGTGACAAGCTGAGGGCGCGTGCCGGCTATTGACTGGGCCGTCCGGCAGGCACTACAAACGGCGTTTACGCTGGTTTCTTAAGGTAATGGTTTGAATAGAATCGCTTCCAGTTCCGGCTCGGGAAGAGGGATTGCGGTGGGGCAAAAAATCCTCTTGACAAGGTTTTTGAAAGATGCCTTGTTGGGACAGCGGGGGCTAGGAGCCCTTGGTGAAACTCGAATTTCGAAATCCAGCGCCTGAAGGAGCGTTGATGCTAGAGTGCTTGCGGCATCGCTAAAGCGATGCCCTGATACGAACCTCCCTTACACCACGGGCTGCGATGGTCGCGTGTTGGAACCGGCCGCCGCGGAGTTGGCTCTCGGCGGGTTACCGGGGCTGTTGAGCGGGGAATGATCTCCCGTTTGCTCCAGATTCGAGCTGCGCGAGAACGCGCGCTCCACCATGCCTTCGAACATCGGGATCAGCGAATCGGAAGGAACCGGGTGTTGAAGATCCGCCAAGCCCTGCTCCCACCGCTGGGTCTGCAAGCGGTTAACGGCGGCCTCGCGCCCGGCTTTGCGCGAGAACGAGTAGCCAAGCCAAACAAAAATGGCAAGGTTGTAGGTCAACATGTTGATCAGGTCGAAATCATCGTGCCTGACAAATCCTCCCGAATTCAGCGCCCACAGCATCAATTCCACACCGGCGAACAGCCCAAAGCCGAGAGAGATCCCAAAACTGACCTGCTTCCGGGATACTCCCAGAAAGCTCGAAAACAGGAGCAAGAAGAGGATCAGACCAACCTGCACGATGCGGACCGAGAGCTGCAGGGTGGTAATGGCGTGCGTTATCGGATTGTGGTCGGAAGAATTCGAAAAGGCGACCACCACCGAAACCAGCAGCATCACCACGCCCGCCCACTTAAACAGTAGAGTACCCAGGTCCTTCAGAGTGTGATAGGGGCGGAACACGTCGAGGAAAATCTCATGAATGACGTTGAAGCCGAGAACCGCGTTGACTGCCGCGCCCAGCCAGAAAAGCCAGAAATACATCGTGCCATCGGTGAGCCAAAGCGGAAACAGAATGGCAAAATTCGCAACCTGCGCCAGGAGAAACAGGAAGAATAAGGGAAATTGTTTACGCAGCTTACGGCGCCATAAGATCACTGCAACCACCGATTGCAGGGTCGGTTGCGCGCACCACAAACAAAGGACGATGGTATGGCTGTGCAAAGTCATGGGAGACGCTGCGGGAAGATCGCGACCAACCGTAACCGCCGCGCCTCGGCCCTCTTCCACATCCTCAGGCACGATGCCTTGCGGGGTCAATCCACAGTAGGTAACCTTAGTAACCATTACCCATGGCTGGAGTAACTATTACCCCTACCTTGGCCGGCAACCTTGCCTTCAACCACCGGACAACGTCCGGCAAGCCTATCCGACGTCGGGCGTGGAGTGCAGGTAGGCGCGCATCATGCGCACTTCATCGTCTTTTTCGTCCAGGTCGTGGAGAAGAATATCGCGCAAGGAAACGACGCCCATCAGTTCACGTCCCGCACAGACCGGCAGGTGCCGAAAGCCATGCCGCTTCATTAGGGTCATGCAGGTCTCAAGGGGTTCGTTCGGTGCGACGGTGAGAGGATCTTCGGTCATGACTTGGTTGACCAGGGTGCGGGCGGGATCCTTGCCTGCGACCACCACACGGCTCATCAGGTCGCGCTCGGAGAAAATGCCGGTCAGTTGGCCCTCTTGCAGAACCGGTACGGCGCCGATGTTGTGCTGCACCATCATGGTGGCGACTTCGAGCACGGTCTGGTGGGCCTCGGCGGATATGGGGACTTGATTTCTGAGCAGATCACAGATCAACATTTGCACCTCATCGTGGACTTCCGCCGGAATGCGACGTGCCCGGCGAACAGCGTCAAATTTGTTTTGGACGAAGGACGCAAAACCGTTTTATGTCTGGACCCCGGCGGAGTATATGTCGAAAATCGCGTTGGGGGAAGAAAAAAATGCAAAAGGCAGTTGCCAGTTCCCAGTTGCCAGTTCTCAGTGAGACCCCGGACGGTCCCAAGGTTTTTCCGAGAACTGGGAACTGGCAACTGGGAACTGGCAACTGCTTATGACGTAGGATCTGGCGGCCAAAGCGGCGGGCATTTCGGCGGCGTCGCGGGCGGTAACAATCAGGTTGTAGTCTTCACTGGCCCGAAGACGACTGAACACCGGCGTCGCCTCCTGCGGCTCGACCAGCGCCAGGTATCGCAGGAAGGTGAAGACGTCTTCGGTGGGCTCCAATCCCGGCGCGACGAAGGAGACTTCGACATCTTCGTGGTGGAAGTGCCATCCCAGAGAGGCTGCCAGGCGCACCGCTCGCTCGTACACCGCGGGCTCCAGGACTCCGGGTGCGGGGTTGTCAAACACGATGCGGAGCTTCCGCTCATCTTCGCGGCTGAACTCGCGCACTTTGAGCGCGCCCGTGCGGGCCGTGGCTTTCCAGTCCACATGGCGGGCGGAGTCGTCGGGCATGTACTCACGGATGAGGTAAAGATCGTTGCCGCGGCCGCGCACAAAGGTTTCGAATTCGCCGGTGACCATGGGAAGAACTTCGCGGAACTGTTCGGTGGGCTCGACAACGGGATAGACGATCACTTCGCGGGACAGGTTAATCCGCCGGGTTTTCATC
>Ga0074044_10000230_pt1 | contig 55881 bp, 42 predicted proteins | sample BogForMeECP23OM1_FD_94443 | JGI IMG/M metagenome (GOLD analysis project Ga0074044, IMG submission 94443) | Bog forest soil microbial communities from Calvert Island, British Columbia, Canada - Bog Forest MetaG ECP23OM1 | ecosystem: Environmental > Terrestrial > Soil > Wetlands ...
AAGTTATGCATGCGCTGCACGCAATCGCGCAGGTCGAACTTCATGTTGTCGCGCAGATAGTCAAAACCGAATTCGTTGTTGGTGCCGTAGGTGACGTCCGCGGCGTAAGCGGCCCGGCGCTGCTCGTCATCAAGGTCGTGGACGATCACGCCCACCGTCAGGCCAAGAAAGCTGTAGAGCTTGCCCATCCATTCCGAGTCGCGCTTGGCGAGATAATCGTTGACCGTGACCACGTGCACGCCGCGTCCACTCAGCGCGTTCAGATACACCGGAAGGGTCGCGACCAGCGTTTTGCCCTCGCCGGTCTTCATTTCGGCGATCTTGCCTTCGTGCAGAACCATGCCGCCGATCAACTGCACGTCGAAGTGCCGCATGTTGAGCACGCGCCGTCCCGCTTCGCGGACCACGGCAAACGCCTCATCCAGGAGTTCGTCGAGAACGGCCTTGAGCACCTCGCTGCGTTCCGCTTCGATTTCCTTTTGGCGGTCGGGATCCGCGTCCGGCTCGTCGACGATCGAGCTGAGACGCTCCTGAACACGGGCGCGAAACTCCTCCGTCTTGGCGCGGAGCTGGTCGTCGGAGAGCTTCTGTATCTCCGGCTCGAGTGCGTTGATAGCCTCCACACGAGGCTGCAGGCGCTTGACTTCACGCTCATTCTTCGTCCCGAAAATCTTGCCTAACAAAGTGTTGATCAATACGGAAATCCTTCGGAGGACACGCGTCCTAAGTATCAATAAAAGCCTAGCACATTAGATGCGGCCGGGACGGCCAAGAACCGACCGTCGGCGGCGCCCGTCTCGTAGCAGGCTAAAGAAATGGATTCTGAATTACGAGGTCTCCAAAGCTCCTCCCATGTTGCAGATCTTCGCTGTAGAGAATCCTGCACCGCCCTTGAATGGCGGCGGCGACTACGAGCGCGTCATACCAAGAGAGTTGGCTTCTGTCATGCAGTCGCAGCGCGTCGAGAAACAGCCACGGCGACGACGGGACTGCCATCATCGGGAACAGCACGCCGCGTAGGAATTCCTCAAGATCAGTCGGAGCAACGGCGGATTGGAATTTGCGGATAGCAACGTTCACGAACTCCTGAACAACTTGGTAACTGATGACCCCAAGCTTGTTGGTCGTTCCATCTGTAACCAGTTCGCGAGCACGTCTTCTTTTGAGTGGAGAAGTCAGATCCACTGAATAAACGACGACATTCGTATCCAGGAAGTATTTATCGCTCATTCATCTCTTCGCGCGTGAACTTGCGTCCCGCATTAACGTACTTCAGTCTCTCGTAGAGCGCCTGGATTTGCTCACGGGTGACACGTCTGGATCCGTACCAGTCCAGCCACTCGCGAAAAGCCTCATTTAGCGTCCGATTCTCATCGCGGGCTACTTCTCGGCCACGTTCGATGGCAGCGGGTTCGGCAGTCAATGTAATGTTTCGCACGAAGATAGTGTACACGATCATAGTGTAACGGGCAAACAGAGCTGGCTTGTCAGGCGCCTTAGGATTGGCTTGGGCCGTCCTTCCCTGTATCCTTCCCCGTTACAACTCCATGCCCACCTTCTACCAGCGAATTCAGGAAGCGGCCGAAAAGTTCCCCGAGAACATTGCGCTTGAGATCCAGCGCCAGCAGACCGTGGAGCGGGTCGCCTTTGCGGAACTGACCCGCATGTCGGAGAGCGTGGCGAACTGGCTCTCGACGCGGGTTCCGCGGGACGCGCGCGTGGCGATTCTGGCAGCGAACCATCCGCGTTGGGTCGCGGCGTATTTAGGGATCATCGCCGCCGGCAGAACGGCCGTTCCGCTCGACACGGCTTTCCACGCTGACCAGGTGAAGAAGTTGTTGATCGACGGCGGCGCTTCCCTGTTGTTCTGCGATGTGAAGCATCTTCCGGTGGCTGTGGAGGCAGTCGATGAAATCAAAGTAGGTCTGGTGATGACGTCGGCGTCCGAAGAACGAGATTCCACTCCAACGAAACCCAATCTCGCCCCCACCTTCGCCGCCGATCTCGATTCCATCTTCGCCGCCGGCCCCGCTGGCTTTCAGCCCGTCGTCCCCGCCGAGAGCGATCTGGCGGCGCTGCTCTACACCTCGGGCACCACCGCCGATCCGAAAGGCGTCATGCTCACCCACGCCAACCTTGTCGGCGAAGCGAATTCGGTGTTCGGGGTGGTCAAGATCGGGCCTGAGGATGCGCTGCTTGGAATTCTCCCCATGTTTCACGTCCTCGCGCAGATGGCAAATCTCTTCCTGCCTCTATTCAACGGCGCGCGCGTCGTTTACCTGGAAACGCTGAACACCACCGAGTTACTACGCGCTCTGCAGGAACGCAACATCACCGCGTTTTGCGTCGTGCCCCAGTTTTTCTACCTGATTCACGAGCGCATATTCAAAGAGCTGAACAAGCGCGGCAGGTTCACGCTGCGGCTGGTGAGCGCGCTGATGGCGCTCAACCGCACGCTGCGGCGAATCGGAATCAACGCCGGCAAGCTCTTCTTTGGAAAGATCCACGCGACCTTCGGCGCCCGCATGCGCTATCTGGTGACAGGCGGATCGCGATTCGATCCGGCCATTGCCCGCGATTTCTACTCTTTTGGCATCGACGTTCTAAACGCGTACGGCCTGACCGAAACCACCGGCGGCGCCTTTCTAAATCGTCCGGGGCACATTGTATTTGGCTCGGTCGGACCGCCCCTTCCTGGAGTCGAAGCAAGGATCGTCGACCCGAAACCGATTGAAGAAGGCGCGCCGCCAGTGGGTGAGATTGCGATTCGCGGCGCGATCGTGATGAAGGGATACTGGAATCGCCCCGAAACCACCGCCGAAGTCCTTCGCGACGGCTGGTTCTACACCGGCGACCTCGGCTACTTCGATTCCGGCGGCAATCTATTCATCACCGGACGGCGCAAGGAAGTCATCGTGCTCGCCAATGGCAAGAATGTGTATCCCGAGGAAGTCGAGGCGCACTACCTCCAGGCTCCGTACGTGAAAGAAATTTGCGTGATGGCACTGGAGGCGCGCCCCGGAGATCCGACCTCAGAGCGGTTGCACGCCGTGGTCGTGCCTAACTTTGAACTGCTGCGCCAACGCAAGATCGTCAACTCCAAAGAAGTAATCCGCATCGATATTGAAGCCCTCTCCCACAAGATCGCTTCCACCAAACGTCTGGGAAGTTATGACATCTGGCAGGAAGACCTGCCGCGTACGACGACACGCAAGTTAAAACGTTTTCAGATTGAAAAGAAAGTCAGGGAGATCAAACAAAACAACAGCGGCGGCGATTCGGACGTTGCCGCAGAGAAGCCGCTCACCGACGACGAGCAACAATGGCTGGAGCGGGACGATGTGAATCGCGCCCTCGCCATAGTGAGGGAATCCTCGCGAGAATCTGCGCGCAACCAGCTCGACGCCATTCGTCCCACCCACAACCTGGAGCTCGATTTAGGACTCGACTCCATGCAGCGCGTTGAATTGCTGACCGCACTCGAGCAGCAACTCGGCGGCGAAGTGCCCGAGGCACAGCTAGCGGAAATCTATTCCGTGCGCGACCTGATCGACGCCGTTTTTGCCAGCGCCGACCGCGGCGAGGGCCAAGCCAGAGCCGCTGAACCAGCCTGGTCGACCATCCTGAGTGAGCCGGTGACCGATCCCGAGGTGCTCGCACTGGTGCGTCACAACGTTTTCGCCGAGGTCTTTTTCTTTCTCCTCGGGAGGCTGATCTATCTTTTCGCTCTCGACCGTTTTCACTTAAAGATGCGCGGATTGGAGAATCTCCCCGAAAAAGGCCCCTACCTGCTCTGCTCGAATCACCAGAGCTACGTCGATCCGCTGGTCATGGGCGGGGCGTTGCCGTATCGCTTGTTTCGCGATACTTTTGCGCTCGGCACCAGCGACATTTTTGGCGAAGGATTCATGCGACGACTGGCGCGCTGGCTGCGCGTCGTGGTCCTCGATCCCGACGCCAACCTGGTGCCCGCCATGCGCGCCGGAGCTTTTGGTCTCAGCCAGGGACACATTCTGGTTCTCTATCCCGAGGGCGAGCGCACCAACGACGGCAACCCGAGAGTATTCCGCAAAGGGGCTGCGATTCTCTCGATTCATACGCAAGCTCCGATTGTCCCAATCGCGATCGAGGGTTTCTATGAAGTCTGGCCGCGGCACAAGAAATTTCCCAAGTTCGGCGATCTGCAACTGGTATTTGGCAAGCCGATTCAACCCCCGCTGCTCAAAGAGGCGAGCGAAGCCGCATATGATCGGCTGACGTCCGAGTTGAAATCAAGAGTGGTGGCGATGTGGCAGGAATTGCGAGAAAAAGAAATGCGCGAGCCGCAATCCGATTCGAAGTCTTCGGCTCTGGCTGGAACCCTCTGACCTCACGGGCTCGTGATCTTATGCCCCCGCGCCTTTAGCCTGCCCGCCCAGGGCTTTCGTGAAGGCGTCCACCACGCCGTGGTCGAACTTCTGGCCTGCTCCCGCCACAATTTCCTGCTCGGCTTGCGCGGGCGATAGAGACCTGCCGGCGGCGCCGCTGATCAGCTTCTGGTAGGCATCGGCTACGTTCAGAATGTGAGCCTCGACGGGAACGTTGACCGAACGCGCTCCCTGATCCTGCACAATCTGCTGCGCGACGATGATCGGAATCACCCGCCGCAGCGAATTTCCTGCCGCCTGGGTGCGCGCGTCTGCCTTGCGCGGTTTGCGGAAACTCGCTACCACTTCGTCACGGCTCATGTCGGCGGCCTTATAGAGAATGTCGTTGCTGATGCCGAGTTTGCTCAGATCCCGCAGCAACACCGCCGACCGCAACAACTCGATCCGATCCGAGCCCAGGCCCATGGCTTCCGCCATCCTGGTCGACGCTTCCACCACCCGCTGGCTCTCGCCTGTACCCAGCTTCTCGTTGGCCGTGAAGTGTTGCAGCACCAGGAGCAGCCCGCTGAAACTGTCCCGGATGTCGGTGGTCATCGCTTCCTTGCGCTCGTAAAGTGTGCCCATCACGTAGCCGACCACCACCAAAACCCCCGCCCAGATGGCAAAGTTGAACAGCCGCTCCCCAGGCAATGTCAGCACTGTGTGTGCGGGCATCAGGTTGTTCAGGAAGTCCAGCAGAACGACCAGGAATACGCTGGCAAAGGCGGTGAGGGTCGCATGACGGCGGCCGAAGAAGTATGCCGAATATAAAGTCGGCAGAAAGTAGAAGCAGAGCGCCATGGGCAGCGACTGAGCATAGAACTGCACCATCGCGGTGATCAGGAACAGCGATAACAGCAGGATACTTTCCCTGGCGATTTTACTCATCGTCATTTCCCCGCCTTCATTGTCCCCATTGTCCCGATGCGCTCGTGTGACCAAGGGACGCCTTCTTGCCATGTTGAAGCAAGGTCGCGCCCGAGGAAAGTTACCAGGGTCACCCTTGGTGCTTCGATGATTTCTCTCACCACACGATCCCACAGGCTCCGGCGGCAACACCTCAGTAACTTGGAACGATTCAGCCTACGGCCACACAATAAGGACATTTTCCAGACGCCGAACCCCTTTTCTCTCGCGGCCAACCAGGGGCACCGTAGAAACTTATGGATGATCGCACCAGCGAACGTTTCGGCCGATACGAAATACTCTCCGAACTGGGACGGGGAGCAATGGGTGTTGTTTATAAAGCGCGCGATCCGAAGATCAACCGCATCGTCGCGGTAAAGACTATTTCGCTGGCCGGCCAACCGCCGGAAGAGGAACGCGAGTATCGTGAGCGTTTCCTCCGCGAAGCCGAAGCGGCGGGCCGCGTGTCGCATCCCGGAATCGTAACCATCTTCGATGTGGGCGAGGAACCAGAGACCCGCGCTCCTTACATCGTAATGGAACTTGTTAGTGGCGAGCCCCTCGACAAAGTGCTGTCAAAGGACGAACGTAAGCTGGCGGTGGAGACAGCGCTAAAACTGGCGCTCGAGCTCGCCGAAGCGCTCGATTGCGCCCACCGTCAGGGCGTGGTGCACCGCGACCTGAAGCCCGCGAACATCCTGATGACCGAAGACGGCCACGCCAAGATTGCCGACTTCGGAGTCGCGAAACTGAATCTCTCCAACCAAACTCTGGCGGGACGCGCCTTAGGCACACCCGCTTACATGTCGCCCGAACAATTGAATGGCGAAGCCGTAGACGGCCGCTCGGACTTGTTTTCCCTGGGTGTGATCCTATACACGGTTCTGACCGGTCACAGGCCGTTCCAAGGCAACAGCGCCACCACCGTCTCGTTCAAAGTGGTCAACCACGACCCGATACCGGCGACCCTTCTCGATACTGAGTTACCGGAGGGCCTCGATCACATCATTGCGCGAGCTATGGCGAAAAATCCCGCCGAGCGCTATCAGCGCGGTGCGGAGATGGCGCTGGACATTCGGAACCTCCAAGAAGGACGAAAGCCGGCGAATAAGGCAAAGTACGCGAGTTCGCCTGCGGGCGGCAGCGCCAGCCAAACGGCGCAAACGGCGAAGGAAGGCCGGTCGCCAGCTCTCGGTCAACCAGTGCTCGGTCAACCAGCTCTTGGCCGACTAGGTCTTGGCCATCCATGGATTGCCGCTGAACTGCTGTCAATTGCGCGCACTCTGCGTCCGGGAGTCGGTGAAACGGAGAGCCCGCTGGAGAAGCTCCGGAAAGCGTCATTTGCCGGTGTCCTGGTTTTGACGGGACTTTTCATCTTGGCGCTCTGGGTCATTTCGCTTGGCCCTCAAGGAGTGCGGCCGAGAGCTGCCGAGGCGGTTGCGCCAGCGAAAACGGCCGCTGCACCGCTGACGGCGCCGACTGCGAACGTGGCCGCTCCGGCGCACGCACCAGTCGCAAAAAAACTGCCCACGCCGCGTCCACCGCACCGAACTGATTCGCCTCCAGTGAAAGTGGCCCGCGCAAGCTTACCTGCAGCTTCCTCGGCGGCTGCTCCGGCGGTTAGTCCAGTAGTTAGTCGAGTAGTTACTCCGGCGGTTTCTCCAGCAACGTTGGAAATCGAGGTGGACCACAAATTCGCCGAGGCCTATCTTTCGATCTGGGTGGATGATACCCTGACTTATACGCGGGTGTTGGAAGGAACAGACAAGAAACATCTGGTCGTGTTCCACCATGTCCAGGGCCATGCACTCCATGCCATGCAGGTATCACCTGGGAAACATCGTCTCCGGGTGCAAGTGACGTCCGGTTCAGACGCTGATGCGCCCGCCGGAGTGCCCAAATATGACCAGTCCGCCTTCGTGGACGGCGAGTTTACCAGCGGGCAGGAAAACGTGCTATCGATCACCTTCAATAAACACGGCGAGATCAATTTAAGCTTGCAATAGTTCCTGTGTGGGGCGGACATGGAGTCCCTTCGGCTTCGCTCAGGGAGGCTCTTCGACTCCCGAGAGTTTCGCTTCGCGGGACTCTGGCTCCGCTCAGGATGACAAGGGAGATGAGGGTGGCGACTGGAACGTTCGCGGCGTCGTTATTTTGCTCTCGGATGTGTCTGATCGTAGACGTTCATCACGTGCTTGACTGAGAGCTGCGTGTAGCGCTGCGTGGTGGCGAGGCGCTCGTGGCCTAACAGTTCCTGGATGGCGCGCAGGTCCGCTCCTTCTTCGAGCATGTGCGTGCCGAAGGCGTGACGCAGGGTGTGGGGATGAACGTCGGGCGACAGTCCCTTGGCGACGGCGATGCGCTTGACGATGCGGCCTACGCTGCGGGTGGTGAGGCGTCCGCCGCGCTGGTTGACGAGGAGCGCGGACGTTGCTTTGGGGGTCGTGCTTTTTGAAGCATTTCTCAGCGTGAGTAGCAGTTGTTGGCGCCAGGGCAGGTAGACGGATAGCGCCGCCAGCGCTGAGCCTCCGAAGGGGACGTAGCGTTCCTTTTTGCCTTTGCCGCGAATCAGGATGGCTTCGTTGCTTAGGCTGATGTCGTCGAGATTGATGCCGACCAGCTCCGAGTTGCGGATGCCGCAGCCGTAGAGCAGTTCGAACAGCAGACGATCGCGCTCGGGAAACGATGCGACCTCGGGCATTTTGGCGTCGAGGACGGCGTTCATTTCTTCGATGGTCGGAACGCGCGGCAGTTTCTTGGGCAGGCGCGGAGTCGAAACCAGCTTCGCGGGATTCTGCTCGACTACGCCTTCCTGCGCCAGCCAGCGGTAGAGCGAGCGCACGGCGGCGAGGGCGCGGGCTACGGAAGTCTTGCTCAATCCTTTGTCGTAGAGATGCGAGAGGAAGCCGCGGATCGCGATGTGGTCGATCTTCTTCCAGGGGCGCGGGCCGATGTAGGCGGCGAAGGTGTCGAGGTCTCCGGCGTAGGCCTTGATGGTGTGCGGCGAGGCGTTGCGCTCGCGCAGGTGGCGGAGGAAGTCGTCGGTGGCGCGCTCGACGATGGTGCGCTGATGCTCTTTCACAGTGTCGCCTCGCGCATAACGAACAAGCCATCACGGAGACACGGAGGCACGGAGAAGACCTTTTCTTGTCTCTCAATTGACCGGTGAAGTAATCTCGGGCACGGAAAGAAAGTCATGAATTCGCATTTCTCCGCGCCTCCGTGTCTCCGTGGTGGATTCATGCTTTAGCTTTCGCCCGCGGATGATGTTTCGCGTACACGCTCTTCAGGCGGTCGAGCGCTACGTGGGTATAAATCTGCGTGGTCGATATGTCGGAGTGGCCGAGGATGGTCTGCACTGTCCGGAGGTCGGCGCCGTTCTCCACCATGTGCGTGGCGCAGGAGTGACGCAGCATGTGTGGACTGGCGTGACGTCCCGATGACAGGCTCGCTTTGCCGACCAACTGCCAGAGGCGTTGACGGGTCAGGCGCCGGCCTGCGGCGCCAAGGAAAAGCAGCGGCGAGCTTTTTGTTGTTGTCTTTGTCTTTGCGATTACTTCCCTGCCGCTTTTCAGGTATTGCTGTAACGCTTGCTGGGCGGGCACTCCGAGGGGAACCATGCGCTCTTTGTCGCCCTTGCCGCGCACCAGAATGTATCCCATATCGAGCTTCAGGTCTTCGAGACGCGCATCGGACACTTCGGAAACGCGCACGCCTCCGGCATAGAGAAGCTCGAGCATGGCGTGATCGCGGAGCGCTAGCGCATGGCCGCGCGCCGTTTCTTTTCTCGGCGGCGGCTCAGCGAGCATGGCTCCGACTTCGTCGCGGCTTAGCGCCTTGGGCAGCACCTTCCACTGTTTCGGCAAGTCGATGTTCAGGGTGGGATCCTTATCGATCTTTCCGTCAACCAGCAAGTGGCGATAGAGATGGCGGATGGCGGAAAGCTTCCTTCCGACGGAGCGGCCGTCGAGATGGTTGGAAAATAATTCCTGGATGTATTCGCGGACATCTTCGCGCCGCGCTCCGCGCAGGATCTGGTGGCGTTTCTCCAGAAACCCGGCGAACTGCGCCAGGTCGCTGGTGTAAGCGGCAATCGTTAACTTCGCGGACCCACGCTCCACTCGCAGATAGTCGAGAAAGGCGGAGAGCGTGCGGGCGTTGGCGTCCGAGGCCATAAGATGAGTATGGGATGCGGGGCAGAACGCGCAAAGTAACGCGTCGGGTGCGGGCGCAATATCCGCGCTCTTGAGCGGGGGCGAGGACCCCCGTCTCTCCACCAGCTATTTCTTGTCGGCTGCTTGCAGCAGGTCCACCGCGTAGAGCGCGCCCTCGGGCGTCTCTTCGTGCTTGAAGTAGGCGAAGACATCGCGGCCGGCGGCGAGATGCTCTCGAATGCGGGCGACCATCGCTTTGCGCTCTTCGGCGGTATAGGTGGGTTTGCGATAGCGATAGTAGGCGTAGTCAGCGGTAACTACGTCGGGAGTGTTGCGGTCTTCTGTTTCGGCGACACAGAGCGCGACGTTGCGCTCACGCAGCGTGTCCCAAGTGGAGTCGGTCAACCATGATTCGTGGCGGAACTCAAAGGCCGCGCGCACTGTTCGCGGCAGGCTTTTCAGAAACTCTGAGAGCACTGCCTGATCCGCTTTGAAGTTTGGTGGGAGTTGAAAGAGCAGCGGGCCGAGGCGTCCGGCGCGCTCTAGAGCTTCGAGCGTGCCGAGAAATCGCTGCAGGAATTCCTCCGCGCTCTTCAAGCGCTTGATGTGTGTGAGCACCTGGTGCGCCTTGATGGTGAAGCGAAAATGCTCGGGCGTTTCGGCGATCCAGTTCTGGACGGTCGTCTCTTTTACCAGTTGACGGAAGGTGTAGTTGACTTCGACGGCATTCAGCTTCGACGCGTAGAAATTCAGAAATTTCTTTTGCGTAAGTTTCTCCGGATAGAAAGCGGGCTTCCATGTTGGATAAGCCCATCCGGAAGTGCCAACGTAGAGGTGCGCCATATAAGGCGCGATTATAACTTGCGACGCTTGCCCGCGGCTGCCTTCGCCTTTGTCTTCGTCGTCTTCCTTGGGCGCGGCTGCACTTCGGCCGGGGCGGCAATGCTGATGGCTTCGTCGTCTTCTTTTTCCGATCCGGCAGTCAGTCCCGCCAACTGCGGCAGCTTCTGCTGCAGTTTCTGCACCGGCTCGAACAGGTCGCCCATCTTCTCCACGCGAGCGAGCACGTCTTTCGCCTCGAATACCAAACTCCCCGCATCTTTCTTCTTCAGCGCTTGCTCGACTTCTTCCCAGGTGACCGGCGTCGACACCGTCGGATGCTCGCGCGCGCGCAGGGAGTAAACCGAGATGGTCGTCTTGTGCTGGTCGTTCTGGCTCCAGTCGACGAACACCTTATTGGTGCGCACCGCCTTTTTCATGTCCGAAACTACCAGGTCGGGATGCTCCTGCTCCAGCAGACGCGCCACCGCGTGGGCGAATGATTTCGTTTGCTCGTAGGAAGTTTTGGTGTTCAAAGGAACATAAATCTGCATCCCCTTCGAGCCGGAGGTTTTCGCAAAACTCTGCAGCCCGAAGTGATCGAAAATCTGTCGCACCCAGAGGCCAACCTGCGCGCACTGCACGATGTTCGCCGGAGGTCCGGGGTCGAGATCAAAAACGATCATGGTTGGAGTGGCGATGTCCGCAGCCAGCGAGAGTGACGGATGCAGTTCAATCGACGCCAGGTTCGCGATCCATACCAGGGTGGGCAGATCGTTGGCGAGTATGAAATTGATGGTGCGGTGGTTGCTCTCGCTCCACACGGGCGCGGTTTTTACCCAGTCAGGCCGATGCATGGGCGCGTTCTTTTCGAAGAAATATTCATGATCCACACCTTCGGGGTAGCGCTTCATGGTGAGCGGCCGACCAGCGAGATGTGGCACAAGGACGGGCGCAATGCGGACGTAGAAATCCACGACCTGCCCTTTGGTGAAACCGGCGGGGGGGTAGAGAACCTTGTCAAGATTTGTGAGCTTGAGCTTGCGGCCCTGCACTTCGACGATGGTGGGCGCGGACATAGAACGGAGATCGCAGAACGGAGATCGCGTTTCGTGGAGCGTCGCGAGCTACGAGCCGCGGGTGTACAACCTCGAAGCGGCATCCAGTATAGTTGGCCACAACGAAGCGCGCAGCCCGTTGTTGGTTTGACAATCTTCCCTGCCTGCACGTAACTTCGATTTTTAGTGTTCCGACGTGGTTCGATTTTGGAGGCAGGATGAAATCCCGCTTAACTTCTATACAAACAATTGTTGTCTGTTTCGTGCTGTGCTCGCTCGCTCTCGGCCAGGATCTGGCTTCTTTTGAGAAGCGGACGACCGTTAAGAAGCTCGCCAACGGCCTCACCATCATCATCTGCGAGCGTCCTGAGGCGCCGGTCTTCTCTTTCTTCACGCACGTGGATGCGGGTTCGGTGCAGGATCCCATGGGCAAAACGGGCCTCGCGCACATGTTCGAGCACATGGCCTTCAAGGGAACGGACACGATTGGAACGCGCGACTATGCCGGCGAGAAGGCTGCGCTCGCGAAAGTTGAAGTGGCTTACGCCGCCTTCATCGCCGAGCGTGACAAGCCTGTGGACCGCGACGAACAGAAGCTGAAGCAACTGGAACAAGCCTGGAAAGACGCAATTGCGGCGGCCGACAAATTCTCCGCGGCTTACAGTAACGAGTTCGGCAAGATCGTCGAAAGCGAAGGCGGCGAGGGCATGAATGCCTTCACCGATCTCGATGAGACCGGCTATCACTACTCGTTTCCCATCAACCGGCTAGAATTGTGGGCCTATCTGGAGTCGGAGCGCTTTCTGCATCCGGTGATGCGGCAATTTTATAAAGAACGCAACGTGGTGATCGAAGAGCGCCGCATGCGGACCGACAGCAATCCGATTGGGCGGTTGCTTGAGCAATTCACGGAGGAGGCGTTTGCGGCCCATCCTTATCACCGGCCAACGATTGGATGGATCTCGGACCTGAATTCTTTTTCAGCGACCGACGCGCAGAGTTTCTTCGATACGTATTACGTGCCTTCCAACATGGTGGTCACCGTGGTTGGAGACTTGAAAGCCTCGGAAGCGATGCCGATTGTGGAGAAATATTTTTCGCGCATTCCGGCGCGCCCCAAGCCCGACACGGCAACGACCACTGAGCCTCCGCAGAATTCCGAGCGGACAGTCGTGCTGCATGAGCAGTCGCAGCCGGTCTATCTCGAAGGCTATCACCGCCCCGATTACCGCAGCGCCGATGACCAGGTTTACGACGCGATCGCCGACCTGATGTCGAATGGACGCACCTCGCGCCTCTATCGGGCGCTGGTCCGCGATAAACAGATTGCTTCGGACTCGGCGGGATTTACGGGGCTGCCGGGAAATAAGTATCCGCACCTGTTCGCGTTTTATGCGTTCCCGATTCCGGGGCACAAGCCGCAGGAGATGGCCGATGCGATACATGCGGAGATTGAACGGCTGAAGAAAGAAGACATTTCGGATGATGAACTGAAAATGATCAAGACGCGCGCCAAGGCAAACCTGATCCGCTCACTTGGATCGAATGAGGGTCTGGCATTCGCGCTCGGCCTGAATCAGGCCCGCTATGACGACTGGCGGGAGCTGTTCCGCTCGGTCGACCGGATCGAAAAAGTTACCAAGGCGGACATTCGGCGGGTCGCAAATAAAACGTTTACACCTGACAACCGAACGGTGGGGATTATCGAGTTTGCCGGCGGGCCACCGGGAACGGGCGCAGGGCCGCAAGGAGGTGGACAGTGAATCCTCAGAACTGGATCGTCCCTACGGGACTTGGTTCGTTTTTTCTCGCTTTCCCAGCGTTGAAGCGTTGGGCTAAGCTGGTTCGCCCCTCCGAGGCTGTGTTCTGTGGTGCGCTAGTCTTTGCCCTCGTGGCCTTGATCGGCGGCAGTTGGCAAATGTGGGCACAGGCGCAGCAACCTTCTCAGCAGACCTGGCAGCAGATACCGATTCCGAAGTTGCCGGCGTTTCATCCGGTACAGCCGAAACGTATCGAGTTGCCGAATGGCATGGTGGTTTTTCTTCAGGAAGACCACGAATTGCCGATCATCGACGGCACAGCTCGCATTCGCGGCGGCGAGCGCTCGGTTCCTGCGAACAAGACGGGGCTGACCGATGTTTACGGCGAAGTGTGGCGCACCGGCGGCACCAAGTCCCAGACCGGAGATCAACTCGACGACTTTCTGGAGCAGCGCGCTGCCAAGGTCGAGACCGGCGGAGGCGTTGACTCTACAACCGTGACCTGGTCGTGTCTGAAAGAGGATTTCGACGATGTGTTTCGCGTGTTCGACGATGTGCTAAGGAATCCGGAGTTCCGCGCCGACAAGATTGAGATTGCACAGAAAGGAATGTACGACGGCATCTCGCGGCGCAATGACGATCCCTCGCAGATTGCGGGACGGGAAGCGGCGAAACTGGTGTACGGGGCAAACAATCCGTATGCGCGAGTCGCCGAGTATGCAACGGTCGCGGCGATCACGCGTCAGGATCTGGTCGAGTGGCACGGCAATTACGTTCACCCGAATAACATCATCCTCGGCGTGGTCGGCGACTTCGACTCGGCGAAAATGGAAGCTCGTCTGCGCCAGGCGTTCGCGGCGTGGCCTAAGGGTCCGGCGGCGAACGATCTGGAGATCAAGCCGGATCCTGCGAAACCCGGATATTACCAGGTCGACAAAACCGACGTAAATCAAAGCAACATTCAAATGGTTGCGCTGGGCATTACGCGCAAGAATCCGGATTATTTCGCGGCTTCGGTGTTCAACGAGGCCTTCGGCGGGGGCTTTTCGTCGCGCCTGTTTGGCGACATTCGAACCACCAAAGGACTCGCCTACGCGGTAGGCGGCGGCGTGGGTGCGGGCTGGGATCATCCAGGGATGCTGCGCATGATGGTGAGCACCAAGAGCAAGACCACGATCGAGTCCATTCAGGCGCTCGATGAGGAGATCGCGGACCTCCCGAAGCGCCCAATCACCGATGACGAAATCAAGCGCGCCAAGGACGCGATTCTGAATTCTTTCGTCTTCCGTTTCGATTCGCCGGAGAAAGTTTTGCAGGAAAAGATGGCGTATGAATTTTACGGCTATCCACTGGATTTCCTGGAAAACTTTCAGAAAGGGATCGAAGGAGTTACGAAAGAAGACGTAGCGCGGGTCGCGGCAAAGTACGTCCACCGCGAGCAGATGGCGGTGCTGGTGGTGGGCAACGTGGGCGAATTCGACAAGCCATTGTCATCGCTCGGGACGGTGAACAAGCTGGACACTGCGATTCCGCCACCGCCGCCAGGGCTTGTCCCGGAGCAGGGCGACCATCCATAGACGCTGGCCGTGCTCAGGCGGTCGTGAGTTCCCGTTGTTGGCTCGGCTCGTATTCGACAATGTAGCCCGCCACTGCGCTCGCTGCTACGGTCAACGGCGATGCCAGGTACATCTGCCCCGGGCCGCTGCGTCCGGGAAAATTTCGGTTCTGGGCGCTGATGACCACCTGATCGGGGCGCGTCGATACTCCCCGACCAGCATTGATGCATGCGCCGCAACTGGGCTCGATCACGTGCGCGCCGGCTTTCTCGAAGATGTCGATGTAGCCTCGGCGCTTCGAGTACTCGCGCGTTTCCTGGGAGCCGAATTGGATCCAGAACTCGACATTTTTTGAAACTCGCCTGCCTTGTTTCAGCGCATCGGCAAGAACCGACGCGTACATATCCATGTCTTCATTCTTCCCTGCCGTGCAGGTTCCGCCATAGGCGATCTCAATCGGCACGGGAGCGCTGAGTTCGCGGACGTACTTGCCGTTTCCGGGATCGCCCGGCGTAGCAACCATGGGAGTGATTTCATTCGCGTCGAGTTCGATCACTTGGGCGTACTCGGCGTTCGGATCGCTCTGGAGACCGTCGATCATCTTCTCGATTTCGGCACGCTTCAGGCCCCGGCGCTCCATCAGAAACTCGATCACTTTTTCATCCGGAGCCACGATGCCCGTAAAGCCTCCGATTTCCGCTGCCATATTGGTCATGGTGGCGCGTTCGTCCACCGAGAGCGCTTCCACCGCTTCCCCCGCATACTCCATCACTTTTGCCAGTGCCTTGCCGCTGCGCACGTAATCGAGGGAAAGAATCTTCAGGATAAAATCTTTCGCCGTGACATTCGGATGCCGCTTGCCGCGAATAACGATCTTGACCGACTCCGGCACTCTGACGCGAACATCTTTCGTAATCCAGGAGTTGAATACATCCGTTGTGCCGATGCCGAAGGCGATGCATCCAATGGCACCGACGTGCGGCGTGTGCGAATCCGAACCAACATTGACCTGACCCGGCAGCGCATAGGTCTCCAGCATCACCGAGTGACAGATGCCCTCCGAACCTTTTCGGTCGGTAAGTTCGCCATGCAGCTTGATTCCCTGCTGCCTGGCGAAATCCTCCTGCTTCAGCTTGAGTTGCGTTGCTAAATCGAGCAGCCCCATCTTTTTCTTTTCTTCGGAAATTACTTCGTCGAGGAAGGTTAGATGGTCGCGGAAGAAGCGGATGCTCGAGGCATCGTTCACCGGGACATTTTTGCCCACGTATTGCTCGTAGAAAATGGACGCCATCGGCGTGACGTACTCGTGGCTGAAGCGCAGATCGACACGAGTGAAACCGGTGTCGCCCGGTTGAACATAAGCATCCGAGACAGCCGAGCTGCGCTCGGGACGGGCGCGGACGCCCGTCGCTCCACCGTCGGTCCCTTCGCCTGCTGAAACCATGTGCGCTGCAAAAATTTTCTCCGCCAGCGTCATCGGACGTTTCGCAGTCTTGATCGGCGGGAGAAAAACTTTCCCCTGCATGCGCGCCACATTGAAAGGAAACAATCCGCCATACTCGATGACTTGCCTGGTAATCTCATCTTCGCCGGCGGTGAATTCACTGAGCGCGATTTCTTCCCCGGCGCGAATCCGGTCGATCAAGGAAAAATTGGTTGAAGTCAACAGCCCGAGGTTCTGGCAGTTTTGCTTATAGATGCGCTCAATATTCTCCCCAATCGCGACTTGAATCCCGGCGCACATCTCGGCGTAAGGCGACTGCTCGCGACTCGAGCCTTTACCACGCCGCTTGCCGCTTACCGAGCACACGAAGCCGCCTCTCTTGACATCGCCGCGCCCAATCGGCAGAGTATCGCCGCAGCGCAAGCCAACGTAGGGAATTTCGCCGAGCGTCCGATCGAAGTAGAAGCAGAAGTGCGCGGGAGTGATCTCGTCGGTTGAAATGTCGTCGCGCAGTTTGGGATTGTTGGCGGGGATCCTCGTATCCCAAGGCAGATCCCAGCCCGCCAACTGCTTCTTGATCAACTGTGGGTCTTCGGTGAGGAACAGAATGCGCCCCTGCAGCCGCACCTTGTCAGGACGCTTTTCGATCTTGCGTTCAAGAAGAGAGGAAATCACGCGAGTTTCCAGCCGAAAATGAGAATTCCGAGCTCACAGACAACATCCAGGGAAACTTGAAACCCTTGGCCCCAGTGGTGTAATTGTACCGCTACCGGCTCACTTCCCCGATTTCGACGCTGGAAGTTTTTTACCTGTCGACGATTACTGCCGCCGGCATTCGTATTCAACCCTCTGCTTGAGGTGCTGCGGACACGCGGGCGGGGCGCCCGCGCCACACGAGCGGTTTGCCTGCTACACTTTTCCTCCCATGAGAACTCTACGACTGCTTTTGAATGTGGCGTTGCTTGCCGGACTGGGTGCGCGGATCTCTTGTGCACAGGCTGCGTCCGAACCGGTTGCATCCCCACTCGCTACTCCCGAAGAGAAGCATCTGCGGAATGTGCGGCAGCTTACTTTTGGCGGGTCGAACGCGGAGGCTTATTTTTCGGCCGACGGCACGCGGCTGATTTTTCAATCGACGCGCGACAACTTGCAGTGCGATCAGATCTTCATCATGAATGTGGATGGGTCGGATCAAAGGATGGTTTCGACTGGCAAGGGACGCACGACTTGCAGCTATATTTTCCCTCACAATGACAAGATTCTGTATTCCTCCACGCATCTGGCAGATGCGGCCTGCCCGCCGCGTCCCGACTATTCGAAGGGCTATGTGTGGGCAGTGTATCCGGGGTTTGATATCTTCACGGCGAAGCTGGATGGGTCGGACTTGAAGCAGCTTACTACGACTCCCGGCTACGATGCGGAGGCGACGATTTCGGAAGATGGAAAGAAGATTGTTTTCACCTCCCTACGCAATGGCGATCTCGATATCTACTCGATGGACGCGAATGGCAAGCATGTGAAGCAGCTCACCCATGAGCTGGGATATGACGGCGGTCCGTTTTTTTCGAAGGATCGGAAGTGGATTGTTTATCGCGCTTACCATCCGAAGACGGAGCAGGAGATTGTGGAATATAAGGAGCTGCTGAAGCAGAATCTGATTCGTCCGACGACGCTTGAGATCTGGATCATGAAGGCCGATGGGAGCGGGAAGCGGCAGCTTACGAATTTGAACGCGGCGAGTTTTGCGCCATCGTTTTTCCCGGATGGGAAGCGAATAATTTTCGCCACCAACGTCGGCTCCACCGGCGGAATGGGGAACTTCGAGCTGTACGCGATCAACGTTGATGGCACGGGACTGGAGCGGATCACGTATTACGACGGCTTTGATGGCTTCCCAATGTTTAGTCCAGATGGAAAGCAGTTGGTTTGGATCTCGCATCGCAACGGGAAGGCACAGCGGGAGACCAACGTGTTTATCGCGGATTGGGTGCCGTGATGAGGCGCTGCTGAGCTTTGATCGCCTGGGACGGACGAATGCGTCCGTCCCTACACAACCTTACTAATCTGGCGCTCGCGGAGGAGTTGGTCTTTAATTTTGGCGGGCAGGCGCGAACTAGCGAGTAGTTCTTGCAACTGCGGGGCGGGGATTTCGCGGCTGAATTCTAGTGCGCGCGCCAGAGAAAGATGCTCGGTCCGCAGCAGGGCAGAGCGGATTTCTCTGCGGCGGGACCACTGCGCGTGCTGCGAGACCGCGTGGACCAAAGCTGCGCCGGCGGCGGGATGAAGCACGGAATTGATGACGAGGGCTTCGGTGAGGCGCGGGTTTTCGAGCGCGGTCTGCATGACTCGTGTCGCTCGAGCTACGGTTTCGGCGGCCTTTACTTTGGCGTCGATCTTGCAATCTGTTTTGCGATTAATGTTTTCCACCTCCAGCAAGAGCGCAGCCGCGACTCTGCCCGAGGCGCGGCGGGCCAGCGTTAGACGCTCGCCGACGGTAATCGTTTTGAGGCGCGAGATGAGGACATCGTCGACGGCAACTTTCGTGTCGGCGGGGACGCCGGGCGAGAGCGCAACTTTCATAAGATCGAAAGTGTAGAACTGGCGCGCCAGCGGCACAGACACATGGCGTGGAGCGTGTGGATGGCTGACCAGCGCGATTCTTACCTTGCGGGTCTTGAGTGCGTTGGAGTTCTTGGCGAGTTGCTCCAGGACTTCAGGGGATAAGTCGGCGTGCTTGAGAAGCGCCAGGGCCAAGTCTTCGGTCAGGGTGGGGTCGGCGGCGGTGTGAAGCAGCTCAACAGGCGTGGGCGCGGAAGAGGTCGCCGATGCTGTCGAGGGCATCGCGGCTTCGTCTTCAGACATTTCTTCTTCGGACATTTTGTTCTCGGACATCACGGCATTCAGCCTGCTCCAGACGCGCATACCCCGATCCCTACATACGCATCGCACGTGCTCTGGCTAGCGCGCCTTCTACGGGATCGGCTAGATCCTGACGCACATCGATGCCGGGAAAGCTTTTCTGCAGGGTATTGTAGAAAACCTGGCGCACATAAGGAGACTGACGAAAGACGCTGCCCGTCATCGCCACGGGAAGCATGCTTACCGGAGTCGTTTCTGTTGCGCTCATGGCCTCCGGAGCAAACGGCGCAAGACTGCGGACGACGATGGCCGCGAGGGCAGCCAACTTGGCTCCGGCATCGGCCAGAAGTTCGCCGGCAATGGCGTCGGCCTGGTCGGCGGCGCGGAGGACGATCGGAAACAGGCGCGGGAAATCGGGCGGCGGTGTCGAGTTGGCGTGCTGAACAAGTTCGTCGATGGTGGCGAGTTTCCACGATTGGAGAACCATGGCCGTGAGCGTGGTTTCGAGGCCTTGATCGCGCGCGCTCAAGATAGCGGAGATGGCGCGGCGGCCGATCCAGTAGCCGGAGCCTTCGTCGGAGACGGCGAACCCCCAGCCTCCGGCGCGCGCGGTGCGACCGGCGGCGTCGCGGCCGTAGACGATGGAGCCGGTGCCGGCGATCGCGATCACTCCGGGACCCGCGCCGAAAGCGGCTTCGAGGGCGATTACGGCGTCGCCGACAACTTCGATTCTTGCCGGAGCAATTTCCCGAACCAGCTCAGCGAGGATGTTGCGAATCTTCTCAGCGATCTCGGGCCGGGCGGCGCCGGCGGCACCGACACAGATGGCGCGGACTTGATCGGGAGAAATTTTGGCGGCAGCGCAAACCTGGCGGAGGGCGGTGGAGAGGGCTTCCCTTGCCTGCGTCTCGCCGAGGCGAACGATGTTGCTGCCGCCGGACATTGACTTCGCAAGCACAGTCCTTTCGTCGGCTAGAACGCAGCGGGTTTTAGTGCCGCCGCCGTCGATTCCGAGATAGTAGGCCATCGCGCTAGTTCTAACACAGGTTCGAGATAACGTTCGGGTCCAGAACATGCTTGTACAATGCAGCGAACCGGCCCTCAGGGGCTAAAAGCCCGCTCTTCTTGGCTCTGGGCGGCACGGCTGAAGCCGTGCCCTTCCCGGAACCGTTTGTGAGACCAGTTGTTCACAACGGAGACACGGCGAGCCCAGCCCCTAAGGGGGCGTCTGATGTCGGGCACTTATGGTATCGCTAAAGCGATACCCTGATACGAACCCGTAGTTTTCAGCGCCGTGCTAACGCCTAAAGGAATCGCTTGGGATTGAATCGGATCGACCTGCTGATTATTGCGGTGTACCTGGCGGGGATCACGCTGTTCGGGCTGCGGTTTCGCAAGCGGCAGCGGACGATGCGCGACTACTTTCTCGCCGACCGCGACATTCCGTGGTGGGCGATCTCGCTGTCGATTGTGGCGGCGGAGACCAGCACGCTGACCATCATCAGTATTCCAGGCCTCGCCTACGATTCGAATCTCACCTTTCTGCAAGTGGTGATGGGATATGTGGTCGGGCGCGTCATCATTAGTTTTGTACTGCTGCCGCAGTATTTCCGCGGCGAGCTCTACACGGCTTATCAGTTGATTGAGCGGCGGTTTGGTCCGGAACTGCGCACAGTGACAGCGGGACTGTTTCTGTTGACGCGCGCGGCGGCGGAGGGCGTGCGGGTATATGCCGTGTCGATTGTGGTATCGATTGCGCTGGGCACCGGCGAGGTCACTTCGATTGCGATCATCACCCTGCTGACTTTGATCTATACCTTTGAGGGCGGGCTGGCGGCGGTGATTTGGACCGATGTGGTGCAGACCTTTATTTATGTGGGTGGGACGCTGGTGGGGCTGATCACGATTCTGCATCTTGTGCCGGGAGGATGGGGGGCGGTGCAGGCGATTGCGGGGAGCCTGCACAAGTTCCAGGTGTTCGATCTTCACATGTTCGATGCAGCAGTTTCGGCGCACTGGCCTTTTCTGAATTTTGCCAAACCTTATACGCTGTGGGCGGGGATCATCGGCGGCGCATTCTTGACGACGGCCAGCCATGGTACCGACCAGCTCATCGTGCAGAGATTGCTGGCAGCGCGGAATCAACGGCAGTCGGCGCTGGCATTGTTGTCGAGTGGAGTGGCGGTCTTCTTTCAGTTTGCGCTATTTCTTTTTGTGGGCGTGATGTTGTTTGCCTACTACCGGGTTCCGTCGTCGGCGTTTGGACGGGCAGACAGGATCTATCCGACGTTTATCGTGAGCCGGATGCCGCATGGGATTGCGGGGCTGTTGATCGCGGCTATTCTGGCAGCGGCAATGTCGAATCTGAGCGCGGCGCTGAACTCGCTGTCATCGAGCTCGATTATGGATTTCTATCTCCGTTTTCGTGCGACCGCGAGCGAAGCCGCGCGGCTGCGGCTGGCGCGGCTGGCGACCGTGGGGTGGGCGCTGGTGCTGTTCGGGCTGGCGATACTGGCGCTCCGTCGGGTGGGGCGTGTGGTGGAAGTCGGGTTGCAGATTGCGTCGGTTGCTTATGGGGCGCTGCTCGGCGTATTTCTGCTGGGTGTGCTGACGAAGCGCACGAATCAGCGTGGGGCAATCGTTGGCATGATTTGCGGATTGGCGGTGGAACTGTATTTGTGGGGGTGGTCGAAGGTGGCTTTCACCTGGTGGGTCGCGATCGGGACCTGCGTTACGTTTGCGGTCGGATACGCGGCTAGCGGTTTGTGGAGGGTTTCATCAAAAGCTTGAACGCAGAGATCGCGGAGGAGGGTCGCAGAGGACGCAGAGAGAACATGGGCAAACGCGCAATGGACAATCATCTCCGCCCGGAACTGGCGCGCGATCTGGGCTTGTCGCATGCCGGCGCGGTAGTGGTGGGAACGATCATCGGGAGCGGGATTTTTCTGGTCCCATCCGAGATGATGCAGGCGGTCGGAACGGCCCGACTTGTGTATCTCGCCTGGATGGTCGGGGGGCTGCTCTCTTTTTTCGGCGCACTTACTTATGCCGAACTGGGGGCTATGAAGCCGCAGGCCGGCGGCGAGTACGTGTACATTCGCGATGCCTATGGACCGCTGGCGGGATTCCTCTATTCCTGGACCTGGTTTTTGATCGCCAAGCCAGCTTCGATTGCGACCGTAACTACTGGCCTGGTACGGATCCTGGAAACCTTTCCGGTCTTCTTTTTCTTCTCTCATGCCTGCATTTCGCATCCATTCACCGTCAACTACGGGCAACTGGTCGCGATTGGCGCCACACTGCTGATTTCGTGTCTGAACTACATTGGGGTGCGCCGGGCCGGTGAATTTCAGTTTTTGTTCACGCTGCTGAAGGTAGCGATCATCCTCGGAATTGTGGCGGTGGGCTTTTCCTACAGCGGAGGAACGTGGGCGAATTTCGCGACCGAGTTCACTGGGGCGAAAGGCGGCGTGACTGGATTTTTCGCGGCGCTGGTGGCTGCGCTGTGGGCTTATGACGGGTGGAACGATCTGAATATGGTCGCGGGCGAGATACGAAACCCGCAACGCAACATTCCGCTCTCACTGATTTGGGGCGTGGCGACGGTCGGCGCGCTCTACGTCGTGGTGAACGCAGCGGTGCAGTATGTGCTGCCGGCGGCGGCAGTGGCGGCTTCGGAGCGCCCTGCTTCGGACGCAGTAGCGCTGGTGCTGGGGCACTTGGGCGCCAGCCTGGTGTCGGCGGGCATGGCGGTTTCGATGCTGGTGACTTTGAATGGCACCATCATGAGCGGAGCGCGCGTGCCCTTCGCGATGGCACGCGATGGATATTTCTTCAAGGCGATGGCCGAGGTTCATCCGCGCTTCCGCACGCCTTCGGTGGCGATTGTGGTGCAGTGCGGGCTGGCGATCATCCTGCTGCTGCTGGGAGGCAGTTTCCGGCAGTTCTTTTCGCTGGCGATTTTCGCGGAGTGGATGTTTTACATGATCGCAGGCAGCACGGTGTTCGTTTTCCGCCTCCGGGAGCCGGATACCGAGCGGCCTTATCGGGTGTGGGGATATCCAGTGGTTCCAGCGTTGTTTGTGCTGGCTTCCGCGGCACTTCTCTATTACACGTTCACCGACAATCTGAAGAGTTCGGCGGGCGGGTGCCTGGCGATTCTGGCGGGCGTTCCGGTGTTCTACTTTTTTGCGCGGCGCCGGGCGGCGACACCGAAGTAATCGGTCGTATACCAAGAGTGGTTACCAAAGGACACGCGCAAGGGACACGTTTACCCCCCGCCTAATCTCCCATAAGGTGAAGACTCCAACCCCGAGCGCTCTCCCCAGCTTCGGGCCCCCTTTTGGAGTCATGGATGCCTACGCGCGATGGCGGTTTTCAACTCGGCCTGCTGCCTGAAAAGAAGTGGGACTGGCGGACTTTCGCAGCGAGCTACGGGATGGTCACGGGCCTGATTGTGCTGATGATAGTGGTCAGCATCATGACGTCCGACACGCTCATCACTGCGAGTTATCGCGTGATTGAACTGATACCGCGGCCGTCATTGAGGCCGCAGCGGCTGCCCAAGCCGAGACCGCAGCATGCAAAGTTGCTGCCGGCAGCACCAGTGTTCCAGACGCCGAAACTGACCGTGCCAAAGGAAGTCCGCGCACCCAAGCCGCAGCCCCAGGAGATTGAGCCACCCAAGGTGGCGATGAATACTTTCGCGCCGGCGATCTTGAAGGCGACTAGCGGAGCGCGTCCGGTGCTGATTCATACAGGGGAGTTCCAGGGAAGTTCGGTGGCACCGACGGTGAATGCTCCGATTGCGAAGGTACAGACCGGCGGCTTCGGCGATCCGAATGGACTGAAGCCGAGTGAGAACAGCAAGCCAAACGGCAAGCTGATGGCGGCCGCCGCGGGTTCGTTCGACATGCCGGTGGGGCCGGGACAAGGCAATGGGTCGGGCGGCGCGAAAGGGATTAAAGGAACGGTAGCGAGCGCGGATTTTGGCAGCGGCGTGGCAACTGCGGGACAAGGAGACGGGCGCAGGAGTGGTCGTGGCAGCGCGGGAGTGCAGAGCTCGGGTTTTGGATCGCAGGAGATCGCGCAGAACACGCCCCACATTCAGCGCGTGGATAGCGGCCCACCGACCACGCTAGTCGAGATCACTTACAAGCCGAATCCGGTCTATACGGACGAAGCCAGACATCTGCAACTGCAAGGCGAAGTCCTGCTCGAAGTGGAATTCGCAGCAAACGGGCAGTTACATGTAAATCGCGTGGTCCGGGGTCTGGGCCATGGACTTGACGAAGCCGCCGTGGCCGCCGCCAACAAGATGCGTTTCAAGCCAGCCTTGCGCAACGGGCAGCCCGTGGATTCGACAGCAATTGTGCACGTGGTATTTCAACTGGCGTATTGAAACTTTGGAGATGAGATTTATGCGGAAAGTTATGAAGACAATGAACGGGATGGTTATGGCTCTGCTAGCGGTAACGATGACGGCAGTGGCCCAGCAGCCGGTTGCGGCGACGCAGCCGGCACAAACGGCGGCTCAACCGAGCCAAGCTCCGTCAGGCCAGGCCCAGCCAGGGGAAGCTCAGTCCAACCTGGCGCCGCCGACCACGATGGACCAGGTTGTCGACCGCGTGATCGCGCGCGAGCAGGGCCTGATCAAGTTTCTATCGCCGCGCACTCCTATCGTGGAAACCTATCTGCAGAACCTGACGCAGGATCCGCAGCTAGGGCCGATTCCTGAGAATGATCACTATTTCCTCGGGCGCATGGACTTGAGTGACTCGATCGACCGGAGCGACTACCTTCAGGATAAAGGCAAAGACGAAGGCATGGAGAAGCATCTTCTCGGTGAGTTCACCAAGAGGTTCAAGTTTCAGTACCAGCCCCTGGGCTTTTCGTGGATGATCTTCGCCGACCGCAACGACTTTGACCGGCAGCACTACGATTTCCGCTACGCGCGGCGCGAGTTCCTGGGCGACGTGCGCTGCCTGGTGTTTGATGTGACGCCGAAAAAAGACGCCGGCCGCGGGCGTTTTCTCGGCCGTATCTGGGTTGAGGATCAGGACTTCAACATTGTGCGTCTGAACGGCACTTATGCACACCCAGCGCGCAATAGTTATTACTTCCACATGGACAGCTGGCGATTGAATTTAATCCCGGGTTATTGGGTGCCAGCCTATATCTACAGCGAGGAAGGCGACTTCACGGCCGGAGCCAAGAACAAGATCGCTTTTAAAGCGCAGACTCGTATGTGGGGATATAACTTGAAGACAAGCACAGCGAATGATGAACTTACCAACATCCGAGTGGACAGCGTTAAAGACGATACGCCGGCCGCACAGGATGCGACTCCGCTAGCCGCCGAGCGCGAATGGCAGCAGCAGGCGGAAGACAACGTGATCGAACGGCTGGAACGCGCCGGGCTGGTGGCTCCGGCGGGCGACGTGGACAAGGTGCTGCAGACCGTAGTGAACAACCTGGAAATCACCAACAATATCGAGCTGCCACGGCCCGTCCGGACGCGGGTTTTGATGACTTCTCCACTGGAGACCTTTAGCGTCGGTAACACGATTGTGGTGAGCCGCGGGCTGATCGACGTGCTTCCCGATGAGGGCAGCCTGGCCATGGTGCTTGCCCACGAACTGGCGCACATTGTTCTGGGACATAACCTGGGCAGCCAGTACGCATTCAACGACCGCATGCTGTTCTCTGACGAGGGGACTTACCAAAACCTCGGATTCAAGCACATTCCCGAAGAGGAAGCAGCAGCCGACAAGAAGGCCCTCGAGATGCTGAAGGCCTCGCCGTATGCACAGAAACTGGACTCGGCCGGACTTTTCATCAAGGCTCTGCAAGCGCGCGCTCCACAATTGAGCGCGCTGCTGCAGGCGCACCTCGGCAACAACATCACCGAGAACGGGACGGTGACGCGCATGGCGGCGCTTGCCACTTCCGCACCGGCGCTGGATTGGAATAAGCTCGACCAGATCGCCGCGTTGCCTTTGGGGGGACGCGTCAAGCTCAACCCGTGGGATGACAAGGTGGAGATCGTGAAAGCGCAGCCGGTCGCGATCACTTCGGCGCGCGACAAGATGCCGTTCGAGGTGACGCCTTTCTACCCGCGGCTTTCGCGTTATGGCACGGCGAGTGTGCTTCCGGCCACCACCGCAGCAACACCTACAACGTCAACAACCACTGCCAAGGCCAGTCCAACTCCGACCAACTGAGTCGGCTGCCAAGTTGAAAGAAGCACAGGGCCGGGACCGGAAGAAATTCCGGGCTCCCGCCCGTGTCTATTTTGGGGGTAACAGCAGCACCAGAAATAGTAACGATCTGAGATATAGCCACTTACGGTGTTTTGATTCTTATACACAAAATTGACGAACCTGTGACAACCGTGTTCCCGACCCTTTGCTACGCTACGCCCAAAGTACAAGAGCTTAGGAGGTGGTCGATGTCACGGATCATTCTAGGCGCTTTGTTGGCAATCACATTGATGGGTGTCGGATGCGGCTATGGATCACACAACTACATGACCGGGACAGGAATGCCGACAATCACACAACTCTCGCCCAGCAGTACCGCGGCTGGCGGGCCCGCCTTTACCCTGACGATTGAGGGCACAGGCTTTGGCACTGATTCCTTAGTGTATTGGGGCACGACGACACGCACCACTACCTACGTCAACACCACGCAGGTAACGGCGACTATTATGGCGGACGATATCATGAACGCAGGCACGGTACAGGTTTACGTGCACACGGGGGGCGCGAACTCAAACGCCATGTCTTTCGCCATTCAGTAACGGGCGGCGGTTGCGGGCCAGAACTAGAAATGAGATTTCAGATCGGCGAAGCGCTCCAGTGCCAGCAATCGTTGGTTGGGCGGAGCGGAAGCCAAGTCTTCGTGCTCCAGTATCCAGGTGTTGCCATGCGGGACGAAGACGGCGTGCAGGCCGGCGGCGAGAGCGGGATTGATATCAGACTTGGGACTGTTGCCGACCATCCAGGTCGTGTCCGCCGGAAGGGCGTACTTGGCGAGGGCGGAGCGGTAGGTCGTTTCGTCCTTCTCGGCTACGATCTCGACTGCGGAAAAATACTCTTTCAACCCTGAGCGCTCGACTTTGCCGCTCTGTTCGGCGAAGTTTCCCTTGGTCATCATGATGAGGTGGTGGCGCTCGCCGAGATATTCAAGGGTTTCGGGGACGCCCGCGAGTATTTCAATCGGATGATCGGCGATCTGGTGGGCAAAGCTGCGAATGCGTTCGTGCAATTCGGGAGTAACTGGGTCGACGGAAAGCTTCTCAAAGGTTTCAACCAGCGAATGAGCGAAGCTGTGCAGGCCATAGCCATGCTTGACGATGGACTCTCGCTCAACGTCATTCAGCACCAACCGAACCATCTCAGGCGTGTGCTCGCGATGGTCGAGGAACGAAATGAATTTTGCAATCGCCCGCTCGAAATAGATGTTGTTTTCCCAAAGCGTGTCATCGGCGTCGATGAGTAACGTCTGGGCGCCATTCTCTCCCCGCATGTATCCATGATAACGGCTCCGTGTCGGATTCGCGGCTTTGATAGACTTGTATTCCTATGACAAATTGGCGTATTAAAAGGATTTTGACGCACTCTTTCATGCACTATGGGCCGGCTTTATTTTTGATTCTGATGATGACAACTCTCAGCGCGGCGCAGTCGAAGAAAAAAGCAATGACGGGCTCGGCGGCGAAGAGCGGCGCTCCGGCGGATTTGCAAGTCGTGCCGGATCTGGCACAACGCCTGGCAAAATTCCGGCGCGTTCCAATGCCATTCCGGACGACCGGTCTGAGCGCCCGTGAGCAACAACTCGTTCACAAGCTGGTGGAAGCCTGCGGCTACCTGGAGAGTATCTATTGGCGGCAGAGCGATCCCGAGGGCCTGACGCTCTACCAGTCGCTTGCCTCGAGCCGGAACCCGCGCGATGTCGAACTGCGCCGTTACCTGTGGATTAACGCTTCGCGCTTCGATTTGATTGACCAGAATAAGCCGTTTGCCGGGACAGAACCGCCACCGCCGGGGCGAGGCTTCTATCCTGCGAGCCTAACCCGTGATCAGGTGGAGCAATACGTCAAGGAGCATCCGGATCAGAAGGCGGCGATCTACGATCAGTTCACGATTGTGCGCTGGCATCAGCAGAAACTCGAGACCGTTCCCTACCACATTGCGTTTCGCGCTTTTCTGGAGCCTGCGGCGAAAGCCCTGCGAGAAGCGGCCACGCTTAGTGGCGACGCGGCTTTCGCGAAGTTTCTGCGGCTGCGGGCGGACGCGCTGCTCAGCGATGATTACTTCGCAAGCGATCTGGCCTGGCTGGAGTTGAAGAATCCGAAATTCGACATCATTTTTGCTCCCTATGAAACTTATCTGGACGGACTGCTGGGCGTGAAAGGCTCATATGGCGCGGCGGTGATGGTGCGCAAAGAACGCGAGAGCAAAAAGCTGGAGCTGTTCCAAAAATACGTGCCGCAAATTCAGGACGCGCTGCCGCTCGCAGCGGAAGATCGGCCGTCGAAACATGGCCTGGAAACGCCGATGGAAGTGATGGATACTCCGTTTCGAGCGGGCGACCTGACGCACGGGTACCAGGCGGTAGCCGACAATTTACCGAATGATCCGCGGGTGCATGAACAAAAAGGCAGCAAGAAACTTTTCTTCAAGAATTTTATGGACGCGCGGGTGAACTACGTGATTTTGCCGGTCGCGCGCAAGCTGATGGAGCCGGAGCAAGCGGCAAAAGTGTCGGGCGAGGGGTATCTGCAGAGCACCATCATGCATGAGATCTGTCACGGACTCGGTCCGGCGTTCGCGCGCACGTCATCGGATAAGCTGGCGGGCAAAGTCGATATCCGGGAAGCGATCGGCCACCAGTTTAGCGGCCTGGAAGAAGCGAAGGCCGATGTGACCGGGATGTTCGCTCTGAAATGGCTGGTGGATCACGGCGCGCTCCCCAAAGAAAAACTGGAAGAGTATTACGCGTCTTATGTGGGTGAAATCTTTCGCACGGTGCGATTCGGAACGGCGGAGGCGCACGGGCAGGCGGAGATGATGGAATTCAACTATCTCTCGGAGCGCGGAGCAATTCGGCGGAATGCCAACGGGAGATATGCCATTGAGTACGAAAAGATGCCAGGCGCAATGGCCGATCTAGCCAAGGAACTGCTGGAAATAGAGGCCACGGGAGACCGCTCTCGTGCGGAGAACTGGTTCGCAAAGTACGACACGATGACGGAGGAGCTGAAGGCGTCACTGCAAGCGGCGTCGGATGTTCCGGTGGATATTGATCCTGTGTTTTCGTTTGCGGAGAAGGTAAGGTAGGAGGCTACTGGCTTCGAGCTACTGGCTCCTAAGCAAACCGCTTCGCCTCGACAAGCAGGAAGAACAACGGCTCGGGGATGACAGTTCTTTCAATTTTTGGCGGAATCCGGACGTCGCGTGCTTCGCTCGCTAGCAGCTAGAAGCCAGTAGCTAGAAGCTTTCTCTTACACCCACTCCACGCGCGGCGTCTGCGGAATGATCCCTGCCTTGTGTCCCATGTCGAGCAGGCGACGCACGGCTTCCCTGCCGTCTTCTCCGTAGTCGAGAGTGCGCTCATTGACGTACATGCCGACGAATTTGTCGGCGAGCTGGCTATCGAGATCGCGGGCAAACTGCATGGCATAGGCGAGCGCTTCTTCGCGATGATCGATGGCGTACTGGATGCTTTCGCGCAGCGCGTGGGTGACGCTGGCCATGGTTTCAGAGCCGAGCGAGCGCCGGATAGCGTTTCCTCCGAGCGGCAACGGCAGTCCGGTGACTTTCTGCCACCACTTGCCGAGATCGACGACGCGGTGCAATCCGGACTTGTCGTAGGTGAGCTGGCCTTCGTGGATGATCAGGCCGGCTTCGTGTTTCCCTTCGAGAATTTGCGGGATGATCTCATCGAAGGGAACAACTTCCACTTCGATACCGGGCGCGAACAGTTCGAGCGCCAGATATGCGGTGGTGAGTTTGCCGGGCACCGCGATTTTCTTCTGCTTGATTTCGTCCTGCGTAAAAGGCCGGGTGGAAACGAGCATGGGGCCATAACCGTCGCCCACGCTACCGCCACACGACATCAGCGTGTATTTTTCCTGAATGTAGGGAAAGGCGTGGAATGAAATCGCGGTCACGTCGTAGACGCCGTCTTGCGCCTGGCGGTTCAGCGTTTCGATGTCGCAAAGGGTATGGCTGAACTTCAATCCTGGCACGCGAACTTTGTTCGTGGCCAAGCCGTAAAACATGAATGCATCGTCGGAGTCCGGGCTGTGGGCCACGGTGATCTCGCGAACTGGAGAAGATACTGGACTCATAAGATTGCGTAATCCCGTTCTATAAACTTCGGTGTTAGGAGAAATCGGACTTCCGGCGCCCACCCCCTAAAAGGGCGAAGGTTTTCGGAGCAGTTTCGGCATCGCTACTAAAGCGATGCCCTGATACGAATCCAAAGTTCTTCAGCTCACCCTTACGAGGAAGAACGTTGGTGCCAGCGAGCGGCGACGCCCGCGGCCATCAGCACCTTGATGACTTCCGCAAACACGAACCAGTAGAGGCCAAACCTGATCGCCAGGGAAACGGAATGCGTGAGCACGGCAAGCCAACTGAGCCCGCTAGCGAAAAGCACCAATTCCGCGGCAACGGATGATAGCGCGGCCCAGACGAAACGGCGTGAATTTTGTTTCGAACCTTGTTTCGAACCTTGTTTCGAACTGTGCTCGTATATCCAGCCCGCGACGAATGCGACGAGCGGATAGGCCATGAGGAATCCACCGGTCGGGCCGAGGATATGGGCAATTCCGCCGCCGAGAATTGCGGAGGGGCTGAATACGGGCAATCCGAACGCACCTTCGACAAGATAGAGCGCGAGCGCCGCGAACCCGCGACGCGAGCCGAGTAGCAACCCAACGGCAAGAACTCCAAAGTTCTGCAACGTCAGCGGAACTGGTGTAAAGGGTAAGGGCACGGTCACGCGCGCGCACAAAGCGACGAAGAGGCTGGCGGCAACCACGATGGCCACCTGTTTCGCAATTTCCAGGGACCTTGTCGGCTGGCCGAGAACTTGGGTATCTACTCTAGACATGGCGTTCCTTCCTTGTGGCGGATGTCGCGGGCGATCAGGCCTCAGGCGGCGAGGAGTGGTCGAGGCCGTCGCGTTCCGCTCGGTGGGCCGCCGAGCGCTTCATTTGCCGCCGGACCCGCATGTAGAGCGCAAGCGCAACTGACACAACCACCACAGTACTGACTCCCAGGATGAGAAACCACCAGAGCATCCGCACAACGCAGTTAAGAATAGCAGATGAGCGGCGACAAATTTGTGCCCAGGATCACACAATAAAGATCACACGCTAAGGAAGAGCGCTGGGCAGCGGTCAGCTCTTCTTCGCCGGCTTGGCCAGCGCTTTGAGGCGATTCTGAACATTTTTCGAGACGCGCTCCAACCGCCTGCGAGCCAGCTTCGACCCCGTTGCTACCTTTTCGATGTTGGCAAAGGCATCGGGATTGTTGGTTTTCTCGCGAAATTCTTTAAGGAACGGATGGACCTTGGCGAAAATAAAGAACATTTCGCCGCTGCAACCGGGCTGCAGAAAGAGTTCCTCATTGAGCGCGCCATGCAGCACAAACGACGCAGCCATATCCCAATAGCCGCCGACCTGTCGAAGCCAGGCGTTCTCCTGGCTGGGAAACGAGTTCACAACTTTTATGAATTCGTCGGCGCTCTGCGGCCAGAATTCCGCCGTAAGCCAGTGTCTTGCTTTACGCATCTCCGCTTCGCGGCGGAGATCGTAGAGTTTCAGAATCAGTCCTGCATCGTGCGCGGTCGCTTTCTTTGCCATATTTTTCGCCTCGTTAGTCAATTTCCGAAATTTCGCTCTGACAACCGTGCCTTGCTCAAACCTTCGAAACGCCCGCGGTTGCGCCTTCGAGGCTGCGCTCGTAATCGCATTCCTTATTCGGGCACGCAATTACCGTTCCGTCTTTGCGGATTCGTTCGACCAGATATTCATGCCCGCAATCCGGACACTTCTCCGGGACGGGCCTCGCCGCCGAGGTGAACTTGCACTTCGGATAGTTTCCGCAGCCGTAAAAAGTGTTGCCCTTGCGCGCGCGTTTTTCGACGAGTTCGCCCTCTTTGCATTCGGGGCACTTCACGCCGATGAAGTTCTGCTTCACATATTTGCAGTCGGGATATCCGCTGCAGGAAGTGAACTCGCCGTAACGGCCGTGCCGCAGGATCAAGTTGCGTTTGCACAGTGGGCAAGTCTCATCGAGCGGAATGTCGGGCACTTTCTTGCCCTGATCGAGCCGCCGCGTCGTCTTGCAATCGGGATAGCCGGTACAGGCCATGAACTGACCGAAGCGTCCGCGCTTCAGCACCATGACGCGGCCGCAGTTTTCGCAGTACTCCTCCTGCGCCGTCTCCTGCAGATCGGCTGAGTCGAGGTCGGGCAGGTTGATGGGATTTTCTTTGGTGAACTTGCAGGTGTCAGGGTTTTCCTTGTCGTAGGTGCTGCAGGCATAGAACGAACCGTGCTTGCCCCACTTGATGACCAGCGGCGCACCGCAGAGCTCACACTTTTCGTCGGTGGGTTTCTCCATACGCTTGATGTTTTCCATGTGCTTCTCGGCGTATCGAAGATCCTTGGAAAACTTCTGATAAAACTCGGTGAGCGCGTCGTTGCCGGTCTGTTTGCCTTCTTCAATCTCGTCGAGTTCTTCTTCCAGGCGCGCGGTGTATTGGAAGTCGAAAATATCTTTGAAGTTTTCGACCAGCAGATCGGTAACCACCAGGCCAATTTCGGTGGGAACGAACTTGCCGCCGACTTTCTGCGCGTACTGCCGCTCCTGGATGGTGCTGAGAATAGTGGCGTAGGTGGAGGGCCGGCCAATGCCGCGCTCCTCTAGTTCCTTCACCAGAGAAGCTTCGTTGAAGCGTGGAGGCGGTTCGGTGAAATGCTGCTCCGGGAGCAAAGACTTCAGCGTCAGCTTCTGTCCGGCTTCGAGCGGCGGGAGCTTGTGTTTTAGTTCTTCGTCTTCCTCGTCCTTGCTGTCCTTGGATTCTTCATAGCACTTCAGGAAGCCGTCGAACTTCATAACCGATCCGGTGACGCGGAACCAGAATACATCGCTGCTCGATTTGGCATCGATGTCGACCGAGGTCTGGTCGAACACGGCGGGGTTCATCTGCGACGCGACGAAGCGCTGCCAGATCAGTTTGTAAACCTTGAATTCGTCTTCCTGTAGATATTGTTTAACCTGGTCGGGATGGCGCATCGCCGACGTCGGACGAATGGCTTCGTGCGCCGCTTGTGCTTCTTTCTTCTCCTTGTATGTATTGGGCGACTCGGGCAAATAGTTGGCGCCGTACTCGCTGCCGATGTACTCGCGGACCTCGGTGATCGCCTCAGCCGAAACGCGGGTGGAATCGGTGCGCATGTAGGTGATTAAGCCGACCAGTCCCTCGTCGCCGAGCTCGACGCCTTCATAGAGGCGCTGCGCGATCATCATGGTGCGTTTCACGCTGAAGCGGAGTTTGCGCGAGGAATCCTGCTGCAGCTTGCTGGTAGTAAACGGCGGCGTGGCGTTGCGCCGCCGCTCTTTCTTTTCGGCTGAGCGGACGACCCAATCGGCCTTTTCGAGCGCCAGGCGGATTTTTTCCGCTTCCTCGCCGTTCGTGATTTCGATTTTCTCTTCGCCCTTGCCCAGGAAGCGTGCGTCGAACGCCGGAGGTTTAGCGGCGGCGAGATTGGCGTCGATCGTCCAGTACTCTTTTTTCTCGAAGGCTTTGATTTCGCGTTCGCGATCGACAATCAAGCGGAGCGCGACGGTCTGCACCCGTCCGGCGGAAAGCCCGCGCCGGACTTTATCCCATAAAAGAGGAGAGACCTGATAGCCCACGAGGCGATCCAGCACGCGTCTAGTTTGCTGCGCGTCTACCAGATTGCGATCGATGTCGCGGGGATGCTCGAACGCGGCTTTGACGGCGCGCTGCGTGATTTCGTTGAAGGTCACCCGGCGGATGCGTGCGCCATCTCCGATGTCGTCGGTCTTCTTTTTGGCGGCCTTCTTTCCTTTCTTCTTCTTGCTCGGGTCTTCGCCAAGTTCGTCGGCGAGATGGGCGGCGATGGCTTCACCTTCGCGATCCGGATCAGGCGCAAGGTAGATGTGGTCGGCTGACAGCGCCAGTTTCTTCAGCTTGGCCAAGACCTTTTCTTTTCCGGGAATGACGACGTATTCGGTTTCGAAATTATTTTCGAGGTCGACGCCCAGGCTGCTCTTGGGCAGGTCTTTCACGTGGCCAAAAGAAGCATCGACCGTGAATCCCTTGCCCAGATACTTCTGGATAGTTTTCGCCTTAGCCGGCGATTCGACAATGACTAGACCTTTGGACAATGGTTCCTCAGTTTTGCGGTATTGAATTTGAAGCTAGCACGAATTGCGGCCAGCTGTCAGCTATCAGCTCTCAGCTATCAGTTAAAAGACCTTCACTTTCGGCATCAGGGACGACAGCATCTTCTTCACCTCTACCACCTGCGTTGTAAGACGCTCGAACGCAGGATCGTGCAAATACCCCAGATCATGAGCAAGCAGAAATTGGTATTCAAGTTCGCTCGCGGACCCCATCGCAATCTGCAGAACCCGGGCCATCTCCGCATCGCCTTCAGCGATATTCATCCCGATCGACGCCGCTCGCCGGATCTGGCTAGTCAGACCAAAGATTTCATCACGTGGAAACACCTTGCTAGCCGCGCAGACGTCGAGAGTCAATCGATGTGACTTCTGCCACACTTGAAGATTGCGAAAACTCTGCACGAATCCTCCGCTTTTACTGATAGCTGACAGCTGAGAGCTGACGGCTGCCTCTAGAAGCTCTTCACAAAATTCTTCCCCGGCAACTGCCGCACTTTCCCATTCAGCTCCAACTCGAATAGCGCGGCGAAGATTTCCGAGGGCGACATTTCGGCTTCCAGTAATTCGACTAATTGATCAATGTGCGTGGATTCATCGGCTTTCAACAACTTGAGGATCTTTTTTTCGTGGGGCGACCTCACTTCGTCCGGAAATAGAGATGCGGTTGCCGGCTCGGGGGATTCATTCTGCATGGAACCAAGCGTCGCCTGCACGTCCGCCGGAAGCTCTTCCCACACGTCTTCCCAGGTGGCGACGAGCTTCGCGCCTTGCTTTATCAGCGTGTTCGGCCCCCAGGAATTCTTGTTGGTCACGTTGCCCGGGACGGCGTAAACGTCGCGGTTTTGTTCGAGCGCAAGGCGCGAAGTAATGCGCGTGCCGCTGTATTCCGCGGCTTCAACAACCAGCACGCCGGCAGACATGCCGCTGATGATCCGGTTGCGGATAGGAAAATTTTGCGGAGCCGGAAAAGTTCCTACCGGGAATTCGGAGATCAGCGCGCCGCCAAGAGCCACGATCTGTTCCGTGAGGCGCGTGTTCTCCTTCGGGTACATGACGTCAATGCCCGTGCCAAGCACTGCGACGGTTTTCCCCTTGGCAGCGACCGCGCCGCGATGCGACGCGGTATCGATGCCTCGCGCCAACCCACTGATGATCACCAAGCCGCGAGCGGCGAGGTCGGTGGAGAGGCGTTCGGCCATGCCGCTGCCGTAGGGAGTGGGGTGACGCGTTCCCACCATCGCAATGCCGGGCTGGGCCAGCACCTCGACGCTCCCCTTTACGAATAAGATTACCGGCGGATCGTAAATCTCCTTCAGCCGCAAGGGATATTCGGGATCGCTGAGTGAAGTAATTCTGGCGCCCGCTTCGGCCGTCTTCCCGCATTCCAGTTGCGCGAGTTCGAGCGACTTTCCGGTCGCGATCGATTGCGCGGAAACGGCGCGCATCCCGGTGGCTTCGAGTTCGGTCAGGCTGGCATTGAAGACGCGCTCAGCAATGCCAAAGTGTTCGACTAGTTTCCTGATGCGCGTGGGCCCCAATCCCGGGGTCAGGGCCAGCGCGAGCCAATAGGTGCCCTGCTGAGAAGCCGGATTATTGACCGCAACGGCCGCATTAGAAATGTCGCGTGACATATTGCGTGACGCTAGACCGCCACGGAAAACGCTGTCAAGGATGGCGCGCACATCACTTTTGGTAGAATTCGCAAACTGATGAGCCGGCTAAAGATCTCGGCCATTTCCTATCTGAACACGGCGCCGCTCATGTGGGATTTTGAGCACGGCGATGCGGGCCCGGACTTCGATATTTCCTATACTATCCCCTCGGCCTGCGCCGAGGATTTGCGCTCGGGAGCGGCCGATATTGGCATCATTCCAGCGGCGGCGTATGCGTCGGTTCCGGATCTTCTCATTATTCCGGACGTGGCGATTGCCGCACGGCGCGCGGTGCGGTCGATCCTCTTTGTGAGCAAAGTGCCCGTCGATAAATGGTCAACCCAGGTGCGCACGGTTGCGCTCGATACTTCTTCGATGACTTCGGCGGCGCTCGCCAAGATTCTGTTCGCCAAGTGGCTGGGCGGAGCGCGCGATTATAAGCCGATGGCTCCGGATCTGGATGCGATGCTCGACGCGTGCGATGCAGCTTTGCTCATCGGAGACCCCGCACTGCAGGTCGACCGCACACGCTATTTCACGCTCGATTTGGCCGAGGAGTGGCAGGCGCGCACGGGAAAATCATTCGTCTTCGCTTTCTGGGCGATTCGCAAGCCGGCACTAGCCGGACGTGATGGAGCAGCGATCGCGCAAATCTTCAAGAACTCACGCGATCATGGCCTGTCGCCGAAAAATCTTGAAACCATCGCGCAGGAGTGGGCGCCGCGCCTCGGCCTGACCGTCGAGTCCGTTCGCGTCTACCTGACGCGCAATATCCATTATTATCTCGACCCTCCGTGCCTGGAGGGGCTGGAGCTTTACTATCGGCTGGGCGCGGAGGTCGGAGCGCTGGCGCGAGCGCCGGGGCTTCGATTCGTCTAGACCTCATCAGCTCAGACCGATAACACATGCCACTTGAGCATTTGCTGCAATCGCGATTTGGCCGCAACCATCGACCCAGCCTGGACAAACTGTAGCAAGTCGATCAGGACTTTTTCTGTAACATGGTGTTTACGAGAGGGGCACCACGTCATGATCGAGCGATTTGATTTCTCCGATCTCCGCGAACTGTTTGCCAAGGCTAACGAGGAAAAGTCTGGCGACCAGTTGGCCGGCATAGCCGCGCGATCGGAACGAGAGCGAGTCGCGGCTAAACGCAAACTTGCGGACTTGACGCTCGGGGAAATTGTCCGGCAGCCGCTGATCGATCCTTCCCAGGACGATGTCACCCGCCTCATTCTTGAGACATGCGACGAGGAGGCTTTCCGCGCCATCTCAAGTATGACCGTCGGAGAATTTCGCGAGTTCCTCCTCGACGACGGGACTTCAGGCACTCAACTGCGGCCGCTTCAGAACGCCATCATCCCTGAAATCGCCGCCGCGGTAACCAAGCTGATGAGCAACAAGGATCTGGTGCTCGCGGCCTTCAAGATCCGCAACGTCACACGCTGCCGCAATACGATGGGAGAGCGTGGCGTGCTGGGCATCCGCGTGCAACCCAATCACCCAGCCGACGACATCGGCGGAATCCTTCTGGCTGCATTCGAAGGACTGCTTTATGGCTGTGGGGACGCTGTCATCGGTGTGAATCCGGCCACGGACTCGGTGGAGACCGTCAGCTCGATTCTTCTGGCTTTGAATCGCCTGGTGGATGCGTATGAAATCCCCACGCAGATCTGTTGTCTGGCGCATATCACTACGCAACTGGCCGCCTTGAAGCGCGGAGCGCCGGTAGATCTTCTTTTCCAGTCCGTCGCGGGTACGGAAGCGGCCAACCGCAGCTTCGGAATCACTCTAAACATGCTGCGCGAGGGGCGCGAACAGGTTCTCGAGCATCATCGCCAACGGGATGTCCGCTGGGCGGGGGATCACGCGATGTACTTCGAAACTGGTCAGGGCAGCGCTCTCTCCGCCGAGGCGGATCACGGAGTCGATCAATTGACGCTGGAAGCGCGAGCTTACGGAGTTGCACGGGTCTTCCAGCCTTTTCTCGTCAACAGTGTCGTCGGCTTCATCGGGCCGGAGTATTTGTACGACGAGCGGCAGATCATCCGCGCTGGACTTGAAGACCATTTCATGGGTAAGTTGCTGGGCCTGCCGATGGGTTGCGATGTCTGCTACACCAATCACGCTGCCGCCGACCAAAACTCAGCTGACAACCTGATGCTGCTCTTGTCGGCTGCGGGCTGCAATTACTTCATGGGGGTTCCCTGTTCCGACGATGTGATGCTGAATTACCAATCCACCAGCTATCACGACGCGTTGGCCGCGCGACGCCTCTTCCAGTTGCGTCCGGCGCCGGAGTTCCTTGCGTGGCTGCAGAGTATGGGGATCTATCGGGGCAGCGAACCGGCTCCCCTCGACTCGTCTGCGCGGCGGCAACTTATGCAGGGGTTGGAATCGTCGCTGGAGAGGGCAGTCTGAATGGCTCCCCGAGAAGATAAGAGAGAAGATAAACGGGAAGACAAGCTCGCCGCGCCCTACGACTTGCCCGAGCACGACTTGCCTGAGTACGGCCTGTCCGAGATCGTGAAGAAGGTACGCGCACAGACTCCGGCGCGCCTGCTGGCTGGCCGGAGTGGGGCAGCGTATCGAACCAATACTCAACTGGAGTTGCGCGAGGCGCACGCCGCCGCTCGTGACGCCGTGCGCGCGGAGTTGAATCTCTTCGCCGATCCCGGTGACGACTTCTTACGGGAATGGGGTCTGTTTGAAGTCTGCTCCCGGGCGACGAGCAAAGATGAATATCTTCTGCGCCCTGACTTGGGGCGTCACCTGAATAATGCGTCCCGGGCGGAGGTGAACCGGCGCTGCACCGTGGGACACGATTTGCAAATCGTGGTCGGCGACGGGCTCTCAGTGACCGCCGTTGCCATGCAGGTTCCTCGACTGTTGCCGCTCCTTCGTGAAGAAGCTAAGGCTCGAGACTGGAGTGTCGGTCAGATATTTGTGATTCGTTACTGTCGGGTAGGCATTCTCAATGAGATTGGCGAATTGTTCGCTCCCAAAGTTGCCGTCCTTCTGATCGGCGAACGTCCGGGGTTGGCAACGGCCGAAAGCCTGTCCGCTTACATGGCCTACCGGCCGAAAGCAGCGGACACTGACGCTAATCGGAACCTCATCTCGAACATTCACGCCCGTGGCGTGAGCACTGAGCGGGCCGCGCAGCGAATTCTAAATCTGGCGGCTTCGATGATGAAAGCTCAAGCGAGCGGTTGCCAACTTCGAGAAGAACTGCCGGCCCTCCTCTAGCCGGAACACCTGAGCTGATTCTTATGTATTGCAACTTGCCAGCCGCAAACCTGCTCTAATAGAGACGATGCACTGGCTTGCGATCGTCCTGCTCGCGTCGAAAAAGAGCGCCCTGCGATGGCTGATCCATCTTGGCGGCCCCAGCCTGATTTTGCTGGGCCTTGTCGACAACTCGGTCATCCCTCTGCCGGGGAGCACGGACATCGTCACCATTCTGCTCGCCGCGCACCATCGCGAGCCGTGGGTCTACTACGCAATCATGGCGACGGTGGGAGCCATCCTTGGCGGCTATCTTACCTACCGCATGGCTCGCAAAGGTGGCAAGGAAACTCTGGAAAAAAGGTTCTCAAAGAAGAAGACCGACAAGGTGTACGCAATTTTTTCGCGCTGGGGATTCGCGGCGGTCGCGATCCCCGCGCTGCTTCCGCCACCGTTTCCCATCGTGCCCATGCTTCTGGCCGCGGGTGCGATGCAGTATCCGACCAGGAAGTTTCTGACCGCTCTGGCCGTGGGGCGCGGCATTCGGTTTACCATCCTGGCCTATCTCGGGTTCCATTATGGCCGGCACATCGTAAATTTTTTCGCTCGCTACTACTGGCCTGTACTTATCGCTCTGATCGCTTTCTCAGTCGTGGGCGGGCTGTACGGCTTGTTCGAGTACAAGCGGAGACAGAAAAACAGCACGCCCAAGCCTGCTCGTCCTAAGGTGCAACCTCGTCAGCGGACGGCGTAGTCGGTAGCCGCGTGATGAATCATTCGGTCGAGAGAAGGGCGTCTCGGCGCCCAGCCGGGCCGGGGCTTCCGGCGCTCCACCATCAAATTCGCCTCCACCCTCTCTAACCAGTTAAAATAACCATTACCGTGGGGTGAAGAGGGATGTCCCTGACTAAACAGCAAGCTTTGGAAATGTTTCGGTCCGATGATCTGATCGGGATCGGCATGGAGGCGGACACGGTTCGCCGCAAGCTGCATCCCGAAGGCACTGTTACTTACATCATCGACCGCAACATTAATTACACCAACTTTTGCACGGAATATTGCACCTTCTGCGCGTTCTATAGTCCGCTGAAGGGGCCGGCGGCGAAGGAAGGATACATCCTCGATTTCGACACCATCTACGAGAAGATCCACGAGACCGTGGAACTGGGCGGCACCGGCGTGCTGATGCAAGGCGGCCTGCATCCCGATCTGAAGATTGACTGGCATGAGCGTATGCTGAGCGGCATCAAGCAACGCTTCCCGAAAATTCACCTACACTGCTACTCCGCTTCCGAGATTCTGGCGATTGCCGAGTACAGCAACCTCAGCGTGCGCGATACCATCGCTCGGCTGCGCGACTCGGGCCTCGATTCGATCCCGGGCGGCGGCGCTGAGATTCTTGACGACGAAGTCCGATACAAAATCGCGCGCCTGAAATGCCTGACTGCGGATTGGCTGCTGGTGCATCGCACAGCACATCAGCTCGGCATGCGCACCACTGCGACCATGATGTTTGGCGTCGGAGAATCCATCGAGCACCGCATCAATCACTTTCAGTGTCTGTACGATTTGCAGCAGGAGACGGGCGGGTTCACCGCGTTCATCCCGTGGAGTTTTCAGCCCGCCAATACGGCGCTCGGCGGACGCCGCTGGGATGAAGCTACGGCGGTTGAGTACCTGAAGGTGCTCGCGATTTCGCGGCTCTATCTTTCGAATTTTCTGAACGTGCAGTCCAGTTGGGTGACACAGGGGTTGAAAGTCTGCCAGATGGGCCTGCGCTTCGGCGGCAATGACGTGGGCTCGGTGATGCTGGAGGAAAACGTCGTCCGCGCCGCGGGCGTAACCAACTGCACAACCGAAGAAGAGTTGCGGCGCATCATACGCGATGCGGGCTTCCGTCCGGCGCAGCGCGACACGTTGTATCGGCAATATTTTCTGAACTGACGTGACATTGAATCGTTGAGACGGTGATTCAAGGACGCAATGATTCAATGATTCAATCCCCTGATGACCCGTTCTCTTGCCCTCGCTTGTTTCCTACTCACCGCCTTGCTACCAGCGAGCGCGCAGGAGCCTGGGTCAGCGGCGAAGGTGTCCTCGATTGCAGGCGCGGTGGTTAAGGAACCGAGCAGCGAACCGCTCAAGAAAGTTCTGGTGCAAGTCGTCGCGGAAAACCAGAAAGAGGGTGGATACTATACTGCCTCGACCGATGCCGAAGGCCATTTCCGCATCGAGAACGTCACGCCGGGGCGTTACCGGATCTTCACAGAGAGAACCGGGTTTGTCGGAGTGAATGGGCGCGGGCTCAAGTCTGACGTCAACGTGGTCACAGTTCCGGCGGGGCAGTCGGTGGAAGACCTGCTCTTCCGAATGTTGCCCACGGCGGTCATCAACGGCCGCATCACGGACGAAGATGGCGACCCGATGTCCGGCGTCAGAGTGATCGCACTCAGAAAAAAGCCAGGGAAAGCGTCGCACGAGGCCTTGGGGAGCGATGCGACCAACGACCTTGGCGAATACCGACTCGCCGGCTTGTTTCCCGGCCAGTATTCGATCATGGCCATGCCGCCTCCGGACTTCCGCGATTACGAAAAGCAGCAGGAAAAATCGCCGCAGAGCGACAGCCAAAGCGATGCCCAGCCCGATACTCGTTACGTCTCCACTTACTATCCGGGTACCTACGATGCCATGCAGGCTTCGGCTGTAACGCTTAAGGCGGACGACGAAATACCGGTCAACCTCACGCTGGTGCCGGCGCGAACGTATCGGATTCGCGGAATCGTCACTGGTGTCACACCTGGCCAGAAGCCGGTCGTCGAGTTGGTCTCTAAAGCGGGAGATGCTTACCGGGTAAATGCGAGTGAAATCGGGCCGGACGGGCAATTCGAAGTGCGGGGCGTCGCTCCCGGAACTTACTTGTTGAGGGCGGGGGCGGGCACGGGAACGCAGTTGCTCTCCGTGCATCAGGATGTCAGCGTCGTAGCCGCCGACGTGGAAGGGATCAAGTTAACTCCTCTGCCCTCCTTCACGATCTCCGGTCATCTCCACAGTGACGGCGCCGCGTGGGAGGATCTCACGCAGTACGTGGTAAACCTGCGCCGGGCCGAGTTGCCGGACGATCCAGGCTTCTTCATGTCGCAGGACTTCTTCGGGTCAAACGCGTCCGTGGACAAGCTTGGCAGCTTTGAATGGAAAGACGTGAGCCCCGGCACTTACATCGTGCAGGTGGAAGGCGGCGGTGGGCAGGGCAGCTTCTTTCTTAAATCGGTGACGCTCGGCGGGCGAGATATCGCAACCGGATTCACGGCGGTTGGGCCGGCGACGCTTGATGTAGTGGTCAGCACCAAGGGCGGCACGGTCGAGGGAATGGCCGTCGAAAAGGAAAAGGATTTGGACAACGATCATCCCGTGTCCAACGCCACCGTGGTAGCCGTGCCGGAGGAGAAATACCGCAAGCTTCCCGATCGCTTTGGGATCGGAGCGACCGATCAGCATGGACGCTTTACGATTCGCGGCTTGGCTCCGGGCAGCTACACGCTCTATGCCTGGCAGGATCTGGAAGATGGCGTCTGGCGCGACGCCGACTTTCTGAAGTCCCAGGAGGCCAACGGCACGACGGTGAAGGTGGAGGAGGGTTCTCATCAGAAGGTCGAACTGAAGCTTAGTCGGGCGGGTGAGGAGTGGCAGTAACAGGTCGTGGGTGGTTAGTGTTTAGTCGTTCGCGTGTTTGCAACGACTAGCGACCAACGACCACAAGAGCCGACGGCACTGACCGATCAGGTACAATGCTTGGTCTGCTGTCTTTCCTTTTGATTCATGATCCTGTCACGTTCATGCATTCTCGCTGTGATCCTTGCCTCCAAGGGTTTGGGCGCCTACCTTCGCCAGCATTTCTTGGACAAGACTTTCCAGGGGCTTTACCAGGTCAATGCGTTTGATCTGGCGCTGCTGATTCCCTATTTCATCGTACTGATCATTCTGGCGGCCTATGGAGCGCACCGTTACTGGCTGGTCTATCTTTATTACAAGCACAAAGAGAACAAGACCACGGAACCCGCAGCGCATTTTGATGAACTGCCGCGCGTCACCGTCCAGTTGCCGATCTTTAACGAACAATACGTTGTGGACCGGCTGCTCGACGCCGTCTGTCGGCTCGAATATCCGAAAGAAAAGCTCGACATCCAACTGCTGGACGATTCGACTGACGAAACCGTGGAGGTCGCCCGCATTCTGGTCGAGCGCTACGCCGCCTTGGGACATCCGGTCGCGCACCTGCACCGTGACAATCGTGAAGGCTTCAAGGCGGGCGCTTTGGAAGCCGGATTGAAGACGGCGAAAGGCGAATTCATCGCCATCTTTGACGCTGATTTTGTTCCGCCATCCGACTTTCTGATGAAGTGCATCCATCACTTCACCGATCCCAAGGTCGGCATGGTGCAGACGCGCTGGACGCACATCAACCGCAATTACTCGTTGCTGACCCAAGTCGAAGCCATTCTGCTCGACGGTCATTTCGTATTGGAACACTCAGGGCGGGCACGCAGCGGCGTTTTCTTCAACTTCAACGGCACAGCCGGCATGTGGCGGCGCTGCGCCATTGACGAAGCTGGCGGCTGGGAGCATGACACGCTCACCGAAGACACCGATCTCTCCTATCGCGCCCAGCTCAAAGGATGGAAGTTTGTTTATCTGCAGGACGTAGAATGCCCGGCCGAGTTGCCGGTGGAGATGACCGCATTCAAGACGCAGCAGGCACGATGGGCCAAGGGCTTGATCCAAGTCTCCAAGAAAATACTTCCCAAGGTGTTTGCGAGCAACGCATCGCGGCACGTGAAAATCGAGGCCGTGTATCACCTGACGGCCAACCTCAGCTATCCGCTGATGATCGTGCTTTCGGTTTTGCTGTTGCCCGCCATGATCATTCGCTTCTACCAGGGATGGTTCCAGATGCTCTACATTGACCTTCCCTTGTTTATGGCTTCGACGTTCTCCATCTCCAGCTTCTATCTGGTTTCGCAGAAGGAACTGTTTCCGAAAAGCTGGCTGCGATCGCTGCTCTACCTGCCGCTTTTAATGTCCCTCGGAATCGGACTGACCGTCACCAATACGCGCGCCGTACTGGAAGCGCTGGTCGGCAAGCAGACCGCCTTCGTGCGCACTCCCAAGTACCGCGTCGAATCGAAGAAGGATAAAGTCGGCGCGAACAAATACCGCAAGCGTTTGGGATGGATTCCGTGGATTGAACTCCTGATCGGAACGTATTTCGCGCTGGCGGTTTATTACGCCATCGACAACGAGAACTATTTCACCGTTCCCTTCCTGCTGTTGTTCGTGATCGGATACTGGGTTACGGGGCTGATGTCGTTGCTGCAAGGACGGTGGGCCGGACTCTCGGTGGGCTCGGAAACCCACAGCAAGCCATTCCCGGTCGGCGTGTAGTCATTGGATCATTGAGTCACTTCCAATGATTCAATGACTCGATTCAGGAAACTTGAAGTCAACGTTGATCCTGATCAGGTTCTTCACCGGTTTTCCATCAAGCTCATAAGGCTTGTACCGCCAGTGCTGCACTGCGTCCACGGCGGACTGGGCCAGCAAAGGCTCGCCCTCGACAACTCTGACATCGCGCAACGTTCCATCCTCCATGATCACTGCGGCCAGAACGACTCTGCCCTCCAGGCGCAACACACGAGCCTGGGCAGGGTAAACCGGCGGAACGCGGTGCACGAGTTGACCGCCGGAAACCCCGCGCGACACCGGCACACCGAGCCCGGGCAACGAAGCTTTCGCGGTGAGAACTCCGTTGAGAGGTGACTGGCCTGCCACGCTTTCAGGGATCGACAGCGGCTCGACCGAGGGGGGCGCATCAGAGTGCAACTGCGAGCGCGAGTCAGAATCCGATCCAGTTTTCGATCCATTCTGCGAATTGGGAAGCCCATACTTGACGACAACATCGGCAGCAACGCCGCCGGACGAGAGCGAGCGATCCACCTCAGCTCGATCTGCCTGAGTTTTCTTTCCCGTGACCGCGTCCACTTTCGAAGCGAACTTTACCGGAGATCCGGCTGAAGGCTTTTCGTTGGATGGAGACAGCAAGGATAGATACACCGATTCGCCGCCAGGATTCGCCTTCCACACCGTGTCACCATCGGGAGCATGCCCAATTGCAGCGTCGGAAGTAGCGGCGTCGACGTTGGCTGTGGTCACATTTGCAGGGCTAGCAGAAGCTGGCACCGCAGTCGCTTTGCCATCTGCCCGTTCCGGACCGCGCCACCCCAGCCAAATCGCCAGGGCAAGCAGCGCGATCGCCACGAGGCCTACGGCGCCCAAAACGAATGGCCGTGATCGAGTGAGTCGAGAAGCCTGAGCCCCGTCCCCGACACGGTCAGACGCTGGTGGCACACCGGACGGTGGCTTCTCAATCTCAGACGGAAGCTTCGGCGCGGCGGACAATGCGCTCTCCGGTTGCGACGTGCGTGCCCGCTCCGCAAGTACCGCAAGTTGCTGCAGAAGCGCAATGTGCTGTTCGGTGAAGGCTGCGGGCTTGGTGGAAAAAACTTCAAGGATTCCGTTGATCCCGCGCCAGCCGCGAATCGGCAGGACGGCAATCGAGCGCAAACCGAGGCTGCGGCAGACTTCCAGATCGACCAGCGGATCATTCTCGGTATCGGCGCAATGCTGGATTTTACCGGTGCGCAAACACTCGCCCGAAATTCCGGCCTTCACACTCAACTGCGCACCCAGAATGGGGGCAAGCTCGCCAGTGCGCGCGCGGCACACCATCGCCCCTTCTTTCCACATCGCCAGTGCGGCTCCAGAAGCGCCCGTCAGTTGTCGGGCGACATCTGTGATAGTCCCGAGCATCGGGTCCAGGCTGTGGTCCCCGGCTGCGATCAACTCCTTCAGGGACGACAGGACTGCCCTCTCGTTAAGATTCTCAGACATGTTGCCGGATGGGCTGGAGGAAGTCCCGGGCAAAGAATTGCGATCAGATGCACCAGGTACTTTGCCGGAGCGAAACGGCTTGGATTGAGGCACAGCCACGGGTCTCTCTCGGCCGGCGAACGGCCGGACCAAAACGCCAGCGGCTGGAGTGATTGCGCCGAAGTATGAGCCAACTTGGCGTGCCTGTCAAGGAAAGTCGCGAGCATCGGGTGATCTCACCATCGGGTCATCGCGTGATCGAAAAGTCAAAGGCCTTCATTGTTGAACTTTAGATGGCCCGATGTCCCGATGACTTTCGGTCGCACCAAACTAACCAATAATCGAGGCGTGGGCACGATGCTACGCTGATGGGGCTCTGGTTTCTCGCATGCACCTCCGCACGAGGCATTGCAGGGAGCCAATCTCAAGAAGCTGTTAAAGACAGTCGAAGCGCTGGCGGATTTGGGCCCCGAACTTACGGCGGACCGCGACTTCCGTCAAACCGCTCGCACCATGCTGACCGCCGTGATGGAAGCGGCGGGGGCGCGCGAGGCCGTCTTGTTTTCGTTCGGCGAACGGCCTTCCTTGCTGACCTCGGTCGATGCGCAAGGATTCGCGCTGCTGCCGGAACCGTCCGTGATTCCCCTGCTCCCCCGCCACGTGCACACTCTGGCTGCGGCCGCCGGCCCGGTGCTGCTCAATAGTTCCACATACGATGTTTTTCTGAGTTCGAACGGCAATGTCGCGCCCGAACTCTTCAAATGCATTTGCCCGCTCAAAGTCCGGGGAAAGCTCGCCGGGGTGATCGCCCTAGGACGCCGGGAAGGCGACGCGCTGTACGAAGAAGACGCGCTCGACGCTTTTGAGATGCTCAGCCACTACGTGGCGCTGGCCATTCAGAACCACACTCTCGGCCAGACACTCGCGCAACGGGTTTCGGAAAATCTGCGGCTGCTGGCCTCGCTGCACGGTTTCTACGACAACGCCCTCGAGGCTTTCGCCACCGCCATCGACGTCAAACACGTCAACATCCATGGACACTCGCTGCGGGTGGGCCGCTATTCACAGGCGATCGGCGAGGCCCTCGGCATGGACCCGGGCGATGTGGCGTCGCTGCGATCGGCGGGCTATCTGCACGACATCGGAAAAGTTGCCGTCGATAAGCGGCTGTTCGAAAAGCCTTCCACGCTCGACGCGGCGGAGTCCCGCGAGATGCGGGACCACACCGTCGTTGGCCATCAGATCGTCAGCCACGTGCAGTTCCCGTGGCCGCAGATTCCAGAAATCGTGCGCTGGCATCATGAACGCCGAGACGGGTCGGGATACCCGGACGGCTTGCATGGGGACGAAATGCCGCAAGCGGTCCGGATCGTAGCCTTGGCCGATACCTTCGATGCCATGACCAGCGAACGTCCTTACCGCCAACGCATGCCGGTCGGAGGCGCGCTTCAGGAATTAATCCGCATGAGCCCGCAAAAATACGATCCCCATGTGCTGCAGGCTTTACTGATTCAGGTGCGGCGGGACGCGGTCGGGACCAACCGCATCCCTATCCTGGACCCTGACGTGATGCACCTTTCAGCTACGGACGTGGACCAACTGGCCTCCACCCTGCAACACAGGATCAGCCAGGATAGGATTTTTCTCACCTAAAATTCCCCATTCCTCCGACGGTAGAGACTGGGCTTACCCCGCCTCCGGGGAGACGGGGTGAGCCCGTTTTCAACAGAAAAAACTGAAGTTGACTATCCAAGTTTTGGGTGTACAATCTCTCGCTAGTCTTTTCAGGCCTCTTTTTTGTTTCCGATCACGTTGTGAATTTGGGGCAAGTCAACACAGTCGTAATCCATATAGCTAGCGCTGATTTCATCTAAATTCAGCGTCGGGCCAATGCCAGCCGTTTGGCGAGGGGAGCAATGATGGCCGTCAGTGACCAGTCTATCGCCACCACCGGTACCCAGCTTGATCAGCTGTGTATCAACACCATCCGAACGCTTTCGATTGACGCAGTCCAGCAGGCCAAGTCCGGGCACCCGGGCACGCCGATGGCGCTTGCGCCGGTGGTCTACACGCTTTGGAACCGGGTCATGCGCTTCGATCCCCAGGATCCGATCTGGCCCAACCGGGATCGCTTCGTGCTCTCGAACGGCCACGCCTCAATGCTGCTCTGGTCGGTGCTGCATCTCACCAAGACGCAGGCGGTCAACGCCGAGTATGAGTCGCTGGGGAAACCCTCGGTTTCGCTCGACGATATCCGCAACTTCCGCCAACTCGACAGCCGGGCCCCCGGCCACCCCGAGTACCACTGGGTCTCGGGCGTCGAAACTACGACCGGCCCACTCGGGGCGGGCGTCGCTACCAGCGTCGGCATGGCCATTGCCCAGAAGTGGCTCGCGAGCCACTACAACCGGCCGGGCTTCGAGATTTTCGACTACAACATTTATTCCGTGTGCGGCGACGGCTGTATGATGGAAGGCATTGCATCGGAAGCGGCGTCCCTCGCTGGCCACCTCGGCCTCGATAACCTGTGCTGGATCTGGGACAACAATCACATCACCATCGAGGGGAACACCAACATCACGTTTACCGAGGACGTCGCGGCCCGGTTTCTGGCTTATGGGTGGAACGTCCTGCGGGTCGGCGACGCCAACGACATCGACCGCATCGAGAACGCTCTGGAAGTTTTCCGGAAGACGAAGGGGCGTCCGACGTTCATCGTCCTCGACAGCCACATTGGTTACGGCTCTCCCCACAAGCAGGACACACCTGAAGCTCACGGCGAGCCGCTTGGGGACGAGGAGTGCCGCTTGACCAAGCGCTCCTACGGATGGCCAGAGGACGCGAAGTTCCACGTTCCTGACGGCGTCTACGAACACTTCCAGGCTGGCATCGGGGCACACGGCGCATCGGCTCACAAGGATTGGATCAAGCTCTTCGACGGGTACCGAGCGAAATATCCCGACTTGGCGGCCGAGATCGAGTTGATGCAGCGACGCGATCTCCCGACGGGCTGGGACCGCAATCTCCCCGTTTTTCCCGCGGACCCGAAGGGCCTCGCCGGGCGGGAAGCCTCGGGCAAAGTGCTGAACGTGCTCGCCCAAAATATTCCCTGGTTGCTCGGGGGCTCGGCAGATCTTGGACCCTCGAACAAGACCGTGTTGACTTTCCCCGGCGCGGGAAACCTCCAAGCCGACAGTCCGGGCGGAAAGAACCTGCACTACGGCATCCGGGAGCACGCGATGGGAGCCGTTGTGAACGGGCTGTCGCTATCCAAGCTCCGGGCATACGGCGCAACCTTCTTTATCTTTAGCGACTACTTACGACCGGCCATCCGGTTGTCGGCCCTGATGGAGTTGCCAACCATCATGGTCTTTACGCACGAGGCCATGAGCGACGGAGAAGATGGCCCAACCCACCAGCCGGTGGAGCATCTCGCGTCGTTACGCGCCATGCCCGGGCTGGTGCTGTTGCGGCCTTGTGACGCCAACGAAGTAGTTGAGGCTTACCGCTACATTATGCAACTGCGCCACGAGCCGGCGGTGCTGGCGCTTTCGCGCCAACCACTCCCGACCCTCGATCGCAGCAAGTATGCGTCAGCGTCGGGAGTCGCCAAGGGTGCCTATGTGCTCGCTGATGCTCCTGGTGGCAAACCGGAAGTGATCCTCATCGCCTCAGGCAGTGAGGTCCATCTTGCGGTCGAGGCTCACCAGAAATTGCTGGCTGAGGGCATCCGCTCGCGGGTTGTCTCCATGCCGTCCTGGGACATTTTCGACCATCAGACGAAGGAGTATCGAGACAGCGTGCTGCCACCCGGTGTAACGGCTCGCGTTTCGATCGAGCAGGGTTCGACTTTCGGATGGGAACGGTACGTCGGGACTTCGGGGCGCACCATCGGCATGAATACATTCGGAGCGTCCGCACCACTGAAAGAACTCCAGAAGAAGTTCGGATTCCATCCCGAAGAAGTGGTGACGGCAGCAAAAAATCAATTGGGCAGGAAGTAGAGCATGAGCATCGTGCTGGATCACGAGATCACGGGTCCAGATCCGGTGATCTCACCCAAGGCCGAGAGTGCAAGCCGAAGCTCACCTCTGGGAAACACGGTGCGGGATAAGCATGTGATCCCCATTGATCCATCTGAAAGTGATCCATTTGAAAGTCGCCGCTACCGAAATTGTTTCGCATTGACGCGAACGGGGATTGGGCTATAATGGCAGCCGCTTCTTGGGGTCAAAGAGGAAATCCCGAATTGATGGCCATCAGTGACCAGTCTATAGTCAGCACCGGTACACGGCTCGATCAGCTGTGTATCAACACGATTCGCACGCTTTCGATGGACGCGGTGCAGAAGGCGAACTCAGGGCATCCGGGGACGCCCATGGCGTTGGCTCCTGTAGCATACTGCCTGTGGCAGCAGTTTCTGCGCTATGACCCGGAAAATCCAATCTGGCCGGACCGCGACCGCTTCGTCCTCTCCAACGGACACGCCTCCATGCTGCTCTATTCCCTGATTCATCTGGCGGGCGTGAGGGAAGTTAGTCCTGAGGGCAAGATTCTTTCGACGCCGGCGCTCTCGCTCGATGAGATCAAGAATTTCCGGCAACTGGGCAGCAAGACGCCGGGGCATCCCGAATACGGTTTGACCTCGGGCGTCGAGACCACCACGGGGCCGCTCGGACAGGGCGTCGCCAACTGCGTGGGCATGGCCATTGCCGGGCGTTGGCTGGCGGAGTACTTCAATCGTCCGGGATTCGAACTTTTCAACTACAACATTTGGGCGATTTGCGGCGACGGCGACATGATGGAAGGAATTTCCGGTGAAGCGGCGTCGATCGCCGGACACCTGAAACTTTCGAATCTATGCTGGATTTACGACAACAACCACATCACCATCGAAGGCGACACCGACCTCGCCTTCGACGAAAATGTGGGCGCACGGTTCGCGGGGTATGGCTGGGATGTCTCGCATGTCCACGATGCCAACGATCTGGTTGCGCTGTCCGACGCCTACAACCATGCGCTCGGCGTAACGGATCGCCCCAAACTGATCATCGTGGACAGCCACATTGGCTTCGGCTCGCCCCACCGGCAGGACACGAGAGAAGCGCACGGCGAAGCCCTCGGCGAAGAAGAGGTCAAACTGACGAAGCGCGTGTACGGCTGGCCGGAAGACGCCAAGTTCCTGGTGCCTGACGGAGTCTGCGAAAACTTCCGTGACGTCATGGGCAAGCGCGGGCGGCAGCTGAGCGGCCGGTGGAACGCGCTTTTCAGCGCGTACAGCAAGCAGCATCCCGATTTGGCGGCTCAATTTGAGCGCATGCAGCGTCAACAACCCGCCGACGGATGGGACAAGGAACTCCCCACATTTGCGCCCGATGCCAAAGGAGTCGCAACCCGCGATTCGTCGGCCAAAGTGCTGAACGCAATCGCCAAGAACGATCCCTGGCTCATGGGCGGCTCGGCCGACTTGTATCCATCGACGAAGACGCGGCTCACCTTCGAGGGTGCAGGCGATTTCGAAGCGGATCATTACAACGCCCGCAACTTCCACTTCGGCATTCGCGAGCACGCGATGGGCGCGATCGTAAACGGCATGGCGCTGTCGAAGATCCGCACCTACGGCTCGACCTTCCTCATCTTCAGCGACTACATGAAGATGCCGATCCGCCTCTCGTCCATCATGGAAGTCCCGTCAATCTGGATCTTCACCCACGATTCCATCGGCGTCGGCGAAGACGGACCGACTCATCAGCCGATCGAGCAATTGATAACCCTGCGAGCGGTTCCGGGGCTCATGACCCTGCGTCCCGCCGATGCCAACGAGGTCGTCGAAGCGTGGAAAGTGATCATGAAGCTGCAGAAGGAACCGGTAGCGCTGATCCTGACGCGGCAAGTTTTGCCGACCTTCGATCGCACGAAATACGCATCCCCGGCGGGCGTGGCTCGCGGCGCTTACATTCTGGCCGACGCCGAAGATGGCAAGCCGCAGGTCATTCTCATGGCTACGGGCAGCGAGGTTTACCTCTGCCTCGACGCCTACGAGAAACTCAAAGCGGAAGGCGTTCGCGCCCGCGTAGTCAGTATGCCGTCGTGGGATTTGTTCGAGCATCAGGACCGGAGTTACCGCGACCAGGTGCTGCCGCCCGATGTCACCGCGCGGGTCGCGGTCGAGATGGCTTCGACCTTCGGCTGGGCACAATACACGGGACCGAAAGGACGGATCCTCGGCATGCGTACCTTTGGAGCGTCGGCGCCGCTCAAGGATTTGCAGAAGAAGTTCGGCTTCACTTCCGACGCCGTGATTCAGACGGCGCGCGAACTGCTCGGGAAGTAATGGTCTGTTAATGTCGGGCAGTTATACTTGCTGCCTCACTAAGTTTAGGAGATGTTTATGAATCCAGTAGGAACGCTCGACACCGCAAAAGCCGCCAATCCCCTCACCCAGCTCATATCTTTCGGCCAGTCCATCTGGCTCGACTACATCCGCCGCGATCTGCTGACGGGCGGCGAACTACAGCGCTTGATCACCCAAGACGGCGTGCGCGGCGTGACTTCGAATCCCTCGATTTTCGAGAAAGCCATTGACGGCTCGACCCTGTACCAGGATTTTCTGGACAAGCTCGCCACCCGAACCGACCTCGACGCCAAGGGCCGCTATGAACTGCTGGCCATTCGCGACATTCAGGACGCAGCCGACGTGCTCCGCCCCCTGTACCTGAGTTCGAAAAAGCGCGACGGCTACGTCAGCCTAGAAGTCTCCCCGTATCTCGCTCATGACGGGAGCGGCACACTCGATGAGGCGCGGCGTCTGTGGAAGTCTGTGGCCCGCGAAAACGTGATGATCAAGGTCCCGGGCACAGCGGAGGGGATTCCCGTTTTTCGCCAGCTCATCAGCGAGGGTATCAACGTCAATGTGACGCTGCTGTTCGCCCAGTCAGTTTATGAAGAAGTCGCCGCGGCCTACATTGACGGGGTTGAGAAGTTTGCCGCGACCGGCGGCGATGTAAGCAAGATTGCCAGCGTGGCCAGCTTCTTCATCAGTCGCATCGATTCGCTGATCGACTCCATGCTGGACGAAAAAATAAAGAAAGAAACAGACCCAGCCCGCGTTGTGATGTTGCAGAGCATCCTGGGGAAGGTCGCAATTGCCAACGGCAAACTGACCTATGAAGCCTACCAGCGCATCTTTTCTGCTCCGCGCTGGAAGGCGCTGGCCGCCAAGGGCGCACAGACACAGCGCGTGCTCTGGGCAAGCACCAGCACCAAGAACCCGCATTATCGCGATGTGGTTTACATCGAGGAATTGATCGGACCCGACACTGTCAACACCGCTCCTCCGGCGACCATCGAGGCCTTCCGCGTTCATGGCAGGCCGCGCCAGAGTTTGACTGAGAACGTGGAGGGCGCGCAGAGAACGATGGCTGATCTGGCCAGCGTTGGCATCTCTATGAAAGAGGCCACCGACAAGTTGACGGCAGACGGCGTGAAATTGTTCGCCGACGCCTTCCGTACCCTGTTGGATGCGGTCGAGAAGAATACAAAGCGCAAGGCGTCGTGACGGTACTCGGCTTCGGACCACGCTTCTTGCAATCCGCCGAACATAAGCGTGGCCCGAACAGCGGCATGTTCCTGCAGATCACCTGCGACGATTAACATTTGCAGGTGCCCGGGCAGAAATTCGTGAAAGCGGACCTCAGAAAACCAAGCGAGTTTGTGCGCGAACAGTTGTAAGCAGTGCGGACGTTGATGGGCAGGCGTTTCAAATACGAACAGAGCCGGCGCGTAGCGCGGCCAATGAAAAGGAGCTCAAATGCAACTTGGAATGATAGGGTTAGGGCGCATGGGCGCCAACATGGTTCGCCGCCTGGTGCGGAATGGACATGAGTGCGTTGTATTTGACCACAATGCCGCCAGCGTCAAACAACTGGCTAGCGAGGGCGCTGTCGGCGCCAGTTCGCTGGATGACTTCATTGGCAAGCTGAAAACGCCGCGCGCTGTGTGGCTGATGCTGCCCGCCGCTGTCGTGGACGGCACGCTCAAAGAGCTTGCGTCCAAGCTGCACAAGGATGACATCGTCATTGACGGCGGAAATTCCTACTACATTGACGACATCCGGCGCGCGAAGGAACTTGAGCGTTCTGGCATTCATTACGTGGACGTCGGCACCAGCGGCGGCGTGTGGGGACTGGAACGCGGGTATTGCATGATGATCGGCGGTCCAAAGGCTGCCGTGCAGCGGCTCGACCCGATTTTCAAGACTCTTGCCCCTGGGCGCGGCGACGTGCCCCGCACCGCCGGCCGCGAGAAGATGACGGGCACCTCGGAAGATGGTTACCTGCACACCGGGCCAGTCGGCGGCGGGCACTTCGTCAAGATGGTGCACAACGGAATCGAATACGGGCTGATGGCCGCTTACGCCGAAGGGCTCGACATCCTGAAGCACGCCAACGCCGGCAAGCAGACGCAGACGGTAGATGCGGAAACTACGCCGCTGCGCACTCCCGAGCACTACCAGTATGACTTCAACCTTCCGGACATCGCCGAGGTCTGGCGCCGCGGCAGTGTGGTTGCGTCGTGGTTGCTCGACCTGACCGCGAGCGCCCTGGTCGACGAGCCTGAACTGGGCAAGTTCTCTGGACGGGTCTCCGATTCCGGCGAGGGCCGCTGGACGATCCTGGCGGCGATCGACGAAGGCACCCCATGTCCTGTGCTGACCACCTCGCTGTACGAGCGCTTCAGCTCGCGTGGAAACGGGACGTTTGCCAACAAGCTGCTCTCCGCCATGCGATTCCAGTTTGGAGGGCACCTGGAGAAGGAAGAGGAACCGAAGGCGAAGATAGCGTAACAAACTGGGCGGCTACGGGCTTCGAGCTACAGCAATATCTGCTCTTCTAGAAGCTCGCAGCCCGTAGCCCGTAGCTCACTTTCAAGAGGAAACCATGGCTCAGATAGAAGTTGTGCCCCCGGTAATGAAACCGCCAGTCGGACGCGTAGCTGATCCGTGCGTCATGGTGATTTTCGGATATGCCGGCGACCTCACGCGCCGCAAGCTGATTCCCTCTCTCTACAACCTCGCCGCCCAGCAATTGTTGTCGCGCGAGTTCGCCGTGATCGGCATGGGCCGCAGCCCCATGAGCAATGAAGACGCGCGGAAAGCGCTCACCGAAGATATTAAAAAGTTCGCCACCAACCCCGTTGATCCCGATTTGTGGGAGTGGTTTTCCCGACGCGTAAATTATACGACTGGAGAGTTCGACGATCCCGCTACCTACGACAATCTGAAAGCACTGGTTGCCAAGGTTGACCAGGAACACAACTGCCACGGCAACTGTTTCTTTTACCTGGCCACCTCGCCCAGCTTCTTCGGCAGCATCGTCGAGCGGTTGGCGAAAGTTGGCCTCATGACCGAAGGCGATGGCCATTGGCGGCGGGTGATTATCGAAAAACCTTTTGGTCGCGATCTGCAATCCGCCAAGGCGTTGAACGCTCAACTGTTAAAAGTTGCCTCGGAAAGCCAGATCTACCGCATCGATCACTACCTGGGAAAAGAGACGGTGCAGAACATTTTGGCGCTCCGTTTCGCGAACGGTATTTTCGAACCCATCTGGAATCGCCGCTACATTGACCACGTTCAGATTTCGGTCGCCGAAACCGTCGGCGTCG
>Ga0074044_10000232_pt1 | contig 55845 bp, 47 predicted proteins | sample BogForMeECP23OM1_FD_94443 | JGI IMG/M metagenome (GOLD analysis project Ga0074044, IMG submission 94443) | Bog forest soil microbial communities from Calvert Island, British Columbia, Canada - Bog Forest MetaG ECP23OM1 | ecosystem: Environmental > Terrestrial > Soil > Wetlands ...
GGCTTGGGGCGACTTATACCGGGAATTTGCCCCGGCGATCTTCCGTTTTTGCCGGCGCGCCATGCCCACGCACGAGGACGCGGAAGACGCGACCATGGAGATTTTCATGAAGTTGCGCGACAAGCTGAGCCAGTTCGACCACACCCGGTCGTTCTCCGCCTGGCTCTATAAAGTCGCCGCCAATCATTGCTGGGACATGCTGCGCCGCCGCAAAGGCCGCCAGAACAAGGAAACCGAGAATGTCGACGACGTTCCCCTGGAGCATCCCGATCCCAACCAGTTGGAGCGCTTGATTGAAGAGCGCAGCAACGAAGAGGTGCGCAAAGCCTTGGGCAAGCTCGGCGTGCGCGCCCGCATGGCCCTCGTGATGCGTTATTACTCGGATATGTCCTACGACGAAATTGCAGACGCCCTGGGCGTGCGGCGGGCGTTTGTGGGAGTAGTTTTGCTGCGCGCCAGGCACGAACTCCGGCAGGTGCTGGGTGAAAACAGCGCCCTTGCCGCAGGAGGAACACGTTGAGCGAGACGGAGATGACCCCGAACAAGCATTTGGATGAAATGACGCTGCTTCTCTACGTCGAGCGGCAGCTCGATCGCGAGCGCGCACAGGAAGTGTCCCTGCACACGCAGACCTGTACGCGCTGTTTGACGCTCCTCCGCGCGCTGGACCGCGAATCGCGGCTGTTGACCCGCGCCATGCTGGAGCAGGACGAACCGCTTCCGGCGCGGCTGGCCGAGTTTCGCCTGGCCGTGAAGCGCTCCATGCAGTGGATCTGGGGCCTGGTGTTTGGTCTCGCAGTACTCGGCGTGTACACCCTCTACGCTGGCTATGTCGAGCCGTGGGAAAACCAGCTCGAGCAGGCGGGCTTTGGCAGCACCAATCTTCTCAGCTTACTGGTTTTTCAAGGGGCCTTCTGGAAAGGATGGCAATCCATGTTCACGCTGTTTGAAGTTCTCGCACTCGCCGTTCTGGCAGGTTCTGCCGCGTATGCCTTCCGGAAATACATCCGAAGGGGATCCGCGCTGGCGATGGTATTTGCAAGCTTGGGTTTGCTGCTCGCGACAACGCCGGCAGCCTACGCCACGGAATTTCGCAAGGGCGATTCCGTGAGCGTCGCGAAGGGCGAAAACATCAAAGGCGACATTTTCCTCACTGGCAATCACCTTCGCATGGATGGCACCGTGGATGGCGATGTTTTCGCCTTCGGCCAGCAACTGGACGTTGCAGGGCACGTCACGGGCGATGTCATTTGCTTTGCGCAAGGCACGCGGATTAGTGGCCAGGTCGATGGGAACATTCGCGCGTTCACAAATAACATCACCATCAGTGGAAACATCGGGCGAAACGTTTTGTCCTTTAACGAGGTGCTGAATCTTGACGCCAACGGAAAGATCGGCCGCAGCTTGACGGTTTTCGGGCAAACGCTGACCCTGGACGGAAGCATTGGAACAGACTTCCTTGCTTTTCTCGATCAAGCCACTCTTTCCGGAATCATCGGAGGTTCCCTGCAAGGCAAGGGGAAATCGCTTACGATCAGCCCCACCGCCGAAATTGACGGCAAAGCCGAATTTGAAGGAGCAAAGCCCGCCACCGTTTCGGCCGAAGCCAAGCTGGCTTCACCCCTGCAATTCACTCAGCACGCGACGCACGGCGATCACGAGCGTGGCGTGGGCTATTACGTCTGGCGGCTGATCTGGACTGCCGCGTTTGTGTTGCTCGGCCTGGTCATTTATGGATTGTTTCCGCGGTTCGCGGTGGATACCGTGGAAGCCGGCGAACACTATGGAGCCGCGTTCGGGCTGGGTGTCCTGGTCACCTTTGGATTGCCCATCGCCGCGATCATCGCCTGCGTCACGATTGTCGGGCTGCTGCTGGGCCTTTCCACGTTGTTCCTTTATGTGATCGTGTTCCTGTGCACGGAGATCGTGGTTGGCACCATCGTCGGCGAATGGCTGCTGGGCCGCACGAGCGACTACTGGCCGCTGGTGGCGCGCATGGCGCTGGGCGTACTCCTGGTGCGCCTCGTCACCAGTATCCCCTTCATCGGATTCTGGGTCGCTCTGGCGGTTGTTCTGTGGGGCATGGGCGCTATTTCCCTGGCGGTTTACCGCCGGTTGCAGCCTGTGGTGGCGCCCAACATTCCGTCTGTGCCAACGGGGCCGGTAAGCCACCCGCTTCCGCCGAATACTACCGTCGGCGGCATGTAAATCATCCCGAACTTTGAACAAATGGCAAAGAAAACGGGCCCCGGAACTCCCGGGGCCCGTCGCCTTTTGCGGAGGCGGGAAAAAACTAGGGCACTCTGACTTTGGCCGCTTGGAACGAATATTGTGCAGGCGTATTCAGATACAGTGCGCGAATAGAAACCGTTGTTGTTCCTACTATGAGGGTGGGGTCGCTAAGTCCGGTGATTCCGTCGAACTCCGTCAGTCCCAAATACGTAAACACCTGCGGCGTGCTGGTCAAAGAGGTATTCAACGCATAAATATAGCCGGGCAGGCTCGCGACCGTGAAAGCGCTTCCTGCAACTGAGTTCAACGTGCCCGAAAGGCGGGAGTATCGAAGAAGCAGATTGTTCGCTGAAGCCGTGATATTTCCATTGTTGTTCGTGGATATGCCGGTTATCTGAGCGCGCACCACTTGGCCGCCCAAAAGAACACTACCGCTAGAGAAACCGACGACGGGCTGTAAAAGCTGCGAAGAAAGCGTTTTCGTGTCGACGGAGTAGTTGGTAGCGTTGAGCGTCAGCAAAACGCCTCTCCCATAAGTCGCTGTCGCAGCGGAAAGCGTGCTATTCCCGCTGGCTGAAACTTTGTCGGCGAGGACCATCCCCAATTCCCCGGCCGTCAAGGTCGGATAGATGATGCCTTCCACTTCGTCAACAGCGACTGCATCCAACACATCGACTTCCGTCGCCGCAAAAGTACCGCTCGAACTGACAGTCGTGTCCATGCTGACCGTGCTGCCTACCGTCACACAAGCCGATGCTGTGCCTGGACACTGGCTGTAGTTGAGTGGCGCCAAATCGTACTCTGTATTGGTGGAAAGGGACGCGGTCAGCGACACGCCGCGGATGTCAGATCTCACGGTGATGCTGCTACCGGCCGTGTAGGCGGTGACGACGCCGGTGAAGTCTTCCAGGGTATCGACACTCCCCGAAGGAATGCCTGTTCGGGTAGTCGTAGTCGCGGTGAGAACACCGGTTTGGGAGAAGTCTATGCTAATGCCGCCGGAGGTTGTGATCGCCTTGTTCAAGTTGAAATCGAGTCCGATCCACTGGTTCTGGTTTGCGCTTAGATTAAGCGTTAGGGGAACGGAGATGGTATAAACCGCGCCGACGGGGAGAGCGCAGATTGCCCCGTTCACGCAGGAGCGTGTGCCATAAGTGATCGTGGAACCGGAAGTGTTAATGAAAAGATTGTTTGTGGAGCTGGTAGGGCCAAGCGTCACGTCGATAGCGGAGTAGTCTGCTGCGGGGACGGAAGCCTGCTCGACGATGACTGCGGAGTCGCTCTGCAGCCGGGTCACTTCCACAGATGAAATCACTATCGTCACAGGTTGGGGACTTCCGGGAGAAGAAGGCGTCAGGCTGATGCCGACGATCGGAAGTGTAAAGCTCAATACATTGGTACCCGTAGGCGGAGTATCGTAGAGAGAAATAGTCAAACTTGCGTTACCACTCACGGTGCAATTCGTCGTGCAAACGGCCGTCTTAAGCCCGCTGCAGGAGGTAAGGGCGAAAATCGCTGAAATTCCAAGAATAAGAAGGGCACGCTTTGAGTTCATGCAAACACCCCACGTCAAAATTAAACACCAAGCCGGGCGGGCTGTGTCGCCGGGAATTCCCCAAGAACACTCTAACGCCTGCGGCTGATCTGGGCCGCTAAGGAATCGCCTAAAGTGCTCAACTTCTAACGGGGTGTGTTGAAATTGCTTCAGCGATTTGTGCTCGACCTTCTCTGGTGCGGCTAGCGGATCGCTTGCATATCGAACACACACTCGGCGTGCTGCCCGTCAGGCGTATCAACCTGTATGGTAAGAGTTGAGGAATCGACATTTTCTGGTTTGACCTCGAGGTCCAAGATTTCCCCGATACTCGGCAGCCGGGTGTATGCGTCTGTGGGCGGATAAAAAGGCGAGCGTTCCACAGAATCAACAACGATCTCTTTCTTGTTCTGGATTAGCTTGATCTTGATTGCATCCGGCGGTGCATCCGGTTTGTAGTTGATTTCCATGTGAATGCGAAATGGAATTGGCTTGTCCGAAAACTCGCGCACGGCATCTTGCGCGCTATAGTTCAGCGTCCTGCTCGAATGCAAGGCGACTTGCGCAAAGGGCGTCTCGATCCTGACAAACGAAATGAATTCTGCCACGTGCAATTCCGGAATCGTGTGCCTGTAGTTTGCCAGAAACTGATCGCCCAAGCCGCCGGCCCGGTTGGCCAGGAAATACGCATCGCGGATGGCGCTGGAGGAAAGCGGAAAATCATACGCACCGGCCGGCGATGCCAGCAGCAATCCCAGAGCGGCCGCGCCAAATTTGAGCAGGGGCATCCCGAGGGGAGAACGAATCCGGCCCATATTCACCTATTATCTTGACGTTGAAGGAATGCAATCGGTTACAGCGCGTTAGTATAGCGCGTCGCCGCGCCACGAGAACGGCCGCGCGGGATGTGCTATCGTTACAAATTCAGGCCGTGATTCCCCGGGATTGGGCAGGCTCTCTGGCAAAACGCACATCCAAATCGGATCTCCAGCAGTCCAGCAAAAAGCGCAGTGGAGCGGTTGCCGAGAGCGTCTATGTACCGCTCGAAGAGGAGGCGCGCGCGCACGACCTCGAAGGCCATGCGGCCTCGAATCGCGGTGAATTTACTCCTCCAATAGCGGACCGTGATTCGGCAACTCCCTCCACGCAGCAGCAGGAGCACGTCGCCCAACCCACCATGGCCGCGATCTTCGGCCCTGGCGGATTCCTTGAAAAGAGCATGATCGGCGGGTACGAACACCGCCCCGCCCAACTGCAAATGGCGGAAGCGGTGCATGACGCCTTCGAGAACCACCACCACGCCATACTGGAAGCAGGCACGGGCACCGGAAAGACCCTGGCCTATCTCCTTCCGGCAATTTGCAGCGGCCGCCGCGTGGTCATCTCCACGGCCACGAAATCGCTTCAGGAGCAGCTTTATCAGAAAGATGTGCCTTTCCTGCAAAAGCACTTCGCTCCGCAACTCAAAGTTGCAGTGATGAAAGGCCGCTCCAATTTTCTTTGCCTCGCAAAAATGCATGCCATGGCCGGCCAGCCGGTTTTGCGCGGCATGGAGGAAGTGGACGCTTTCCGGCAGATCAGGGACTGGGCCCGCCTGACGGAATCCGGCGACCGCGCGGAACTCACCTTTTTGCCGGACGACTCCGAGCTGTGGACGAGAATTGACGCGCGGCGCGATACCTGCACCGGCCAGAAGTGCCCCGAATTTCAGCAGTGTTTCCTGACCGCCATGCACCAGCGCGCCAAAGATGCTGACCTGATCATCGTTAACCACCACCTCTTTTTTGCCGACTTGGCCCTGAAAAAGGACGATTTCGGCAGCATCCTCCCGGAATATTCCGCGGTCGTGTTTGACGAAGCCCACGAAATGGAAGACGTCGCCAGCGACTATTTTGGCCAGCAGATTTCCAATTTCCGCTTTGAAGAGCTTGCGCGCGATGCCGATCACGCCATGCGCTTGACGCGCCAGGGAACTCCCACGCTCCTTCGCCGCACCCAGCGCATCCGGGAAAGGAGCCGGAGTTTCTTTGACGCGTTTCCACCACGCGATGGCCGCTTCTCGTTTTCCCGACACGAGCGCGAAGCTTTCCTCGAGCAGAACCGCGAAGCCTACGACGCGCTGGTCAACTCCTTGAAGGGGCTGGAGACGGAATTCGCCGCCCTCATGCAGAAACCCGAAGAACTGCTGCGCATCGCCCGCCGCAGCTTTGAAATACGCCAGGAGCTGGCATTTCTCTTCGAGTCCAATGAAAAGAATTACGTGTACTGGTTTGAGCGCAGGAACAAGGGCGTGTTTCTCGCTGCCACCCCGATTGACGTCAGCCAGATCTTGCGCGAGCGCCTCTTTGAAGCCTTCGACACGGTCATTCTCACTTCCGCGACACTCACCGTCGCCGGGCGCTTCGAGTTTATCCGCCAGCGCCTCGGCCTGGACCATGTCAAGGAAAGCGGCCTCCCTCCTGAATTTCACTACGAAGAGCAGGCGCTCCTTTATCTCCCGCAGAAAATGCCTGACGTGCGCGACCCGGGCTTTGCGCCCAAGGCGGCGGACGAAATTGTGGCGCTGCTGGAGCTCAGCCAGGGCCGCGCCTTCTGCCTGTTCACCAGCTATGCCCAGATGAACGATCTGTTCGAGCGGGTCCGCGACCGGCTGGACTTCCCTCTGCTCCTGCAAGGAACGGCCCCGCGCTCCGTGCTTCTCGAACGCTTCAAGAACACCGCGAATGCCGTCCTTTTCGCCACCTCCAGTTTCTGGCAAGGCGTGGACGTGCCCGGCGAGCAGCTTTCCTGCGTCATCGTTGACCGTTTGCCCTTCGCGGTACCCAGCGACCCCATCGTGGCCGCCCGCGTCAGGGCCTTACAGGAGGACGGGCGCAACCCCTTTGCAGAATTCCAGGTGCCCCAGGCCGTTCTTGCCCTGAAACAGGGCTTTGGCAGGCTCATCCGCTCCAAAACCGACCGCGGCGTCCTGGCCCTCCTGGATACCCGCATCCAGCGTATGCCCTATGGTAAAATTTTCTTGGAGTCGCTGCCGCACTACCGTAGGACCCACGATTTGACGGAGGCCGGGCGATTCCTAGCTGCGGCAAGTCCAGCCCACAGACGCAGAGCCTTCAAGGAAGCAGGCTGAAAAACAAGTCGGGCGTTTCGACACAAGGGGAAGAAAGCAAACAAATGTTTGAAGTCAGCGTGGAAGAGACCTTTTCCGCTGGGCACGCCCTGCGGGGCTACAAAGGGAAGTGCGAAAATGTCCACGGGCACAACTACCGCGTGCAAGTTACCCTGGAAGGGCCGCAGCTCGATTCCATCGGCCTGCTCATCGATTTCACAGAACTCAAGCGCGTCATCCGCAATGTCATCCACCGCTTGGATCATCAGTTCATCAATGATCTGGAGCCTTTCACAACCGTGAATCCCACGGCGGAGAATATGGCGAAGTACTTCTATGAAGAAGTTGCCGGCCAACTGGCGGGATTGCCGGGCGGCGCGCGCGTGACCGACATTGTCATCTGGGAGACAGACACGGCCCGCGCGCGTTATCGTCCGGGGGCCTGAAGCGGGCAGAAGTCAGGGAAAACCATGAATCGTTCGCTTTTCATTATTCTGATTCCCGCGCTGCTCGTGGCGGCAGGCTACGTTTTTGTCCTGCGCCTGATGGGAATTGCCCCCGGTTACCTGCGCTTGATCGTCGCCATGGTGTTTTTCTTTGGCGGCATCTATTGGCTTTCAAAGCGTTCGGGAAAGAGGGCCAAAACTACCGGCCAGTAACGTTCCCGCATCCAGTTTTTAGCGTTTTATGCAGATCACCGAAATCTTCAAATCGATTCAAGGCGAAGGAACCCGCGCCGGCCTTCCGTGCATCTTCGTCCGCCTCACGGGATGCAATCTGCGGTGCATTTGGTGTGACACGGCCTATGCCTTTTACGGCGGCCAAAAAATGTCCGTGGACGAAGTCCTGGCGCGCATTGACGCCCTCAGCGGGCGCGCCGGCGCCGGGAAAGCCTCCGTGCCGCTCGTGGAGCTTACAGGCGGCGAGCCCCTGCTCCAGGAAGAAATCTATCCTTTGGCGGAAGGTCTTCTCACCGCGGGATACGAGGTCATGATCGAAACCAGCGGTGAGCGCTTCGTCGGCCGCCTGCCCAAGGATGTCATCAAGATCGTCGACGTAAAATGCCCGGATTCCGGCGAGCCCGATACCTTCGATTCGCGCAACCTCGCTGAATTGGCTGCCAGGGACGAGGTAAAGTTTGTGATTTCCAGCCGCCCGGATTATGAGTTTGCACGCGAGTTCACCCGTGCCCACCAGCTCACCGAGCGTGTCAATCAAGTGGTATTTTCTCCGGTGCACGAAGACCCCTTGAGAAAGTGGCAGGGCTTGCCGCCACGGCAACTCGCCGAGTGGATTCTGGCGGACGGCTTGGGCGTGCGCTTGGGTTTGCAGTTGCACAAAATCGTTTGGGACCCGGCCATGCGGGGCGTTTGACAGAAATGATATGCGGGTGAGGGAATGACGAATCGCGCCAAGTCCGTCGTGCTGCTGAGCGGTGGCATGGATTCGTGTGTCTGCACGGCCATCGCCCGGGAGCGGCATGGCCCCGGTAATGTCGCCTTGCTGCATGTCGGCTACGGACAAAGGACGCAAAAACGCGAGCGGCGCGCCTTCGAGGAGATTGCCGGCTTCTATGGCATTAACGAAAGGCTCAACGTCCAATTGGATCATTTCCGCGTTATCGGCGGCTCCGCTCTAACGGATCGGCAGATTGCCGTTCCGGAGAATGAATTGGGCGCATCCGGACCGGGCGGCAGCGAGATTCCCGTGACTTACGTGCCTTTTCGCAATGCCCATTTTCTGAGCGTTGCGGTGAGCTGGGCAGAGGCTATCGGCGCCCAGGCCATTTACATCGGTGCGGTCGCCGAAGACAGCTCCGGCTATCCCGATTGCCGGCCGGAATACTACCGCGTGTTTCAGGAGTTGATTCGCGTGGGCACGCGCCCGGAAACGCACATTGAGCTGGTCACGCCGGTGATTGGCATGAAGAAAAGCGAGATCATCCGCCGCGGTCTGGCTTTAGGAGCCCCGCTCCATCTGACGTGGTCCTGCTACCAGGGGGAAGAGCTGGCTTGTGGCGCCTGTGACAGCTGCCTGCTGCGGCTTCGCGCCTTCGCGGAAGCGGGCGTCCCCGACCCCATCCCGTATCCTGGTCTGGCTAAGACAAAACCTTAGGAATGTGACGGTGGTCATTGGAATCGGCTGCGGATGAGTGATAATAGGGGAAACCGGCCGGAGAACCGAGGCTGGCGCTCCTCAAAGACAAAAGGAGAGTGGAGCATGTTGAAATCAGTAAAGGCGTACGCGCTCGCCGCTCTGTTGACGTTTGCGCTCATCAGTTTTCTTGCACCGCGGGCGACCGCACAATTCAACGGAACGATTCAGGGAACAATTTTGAATTTTGAGGGCAAGCCCTTCGCCGACCTGCCCGTCGATCTCAAGGGCGAACAGGGCAACGTTAAGCAAACAAAGACTGACGCGACCGGCAGATTTGTCTTCAACAACCTCAAATCAGGCAAATACACGCTCACCTTCCACCCTGCCGACCTGCAGCAGCCTTTTGAGGTGCAGGCTTCCGCTCAGAGCTCCGGCCCGACCGACGTTAACTTGAATTTCAAGGACATCCTGGAAAAGCAGAATCCCGAGGGTGCCGCCGCTATGAAAAAGCGCCAGGAAGATCAACAAAAGACCGTCGGTATGAAGGAGCACTTCAACAACGGCCTCGCCTTCCTCGATCAGGAACGCGCCGCAAAGGGAGAGCTTGCCAAAGTTCCCGCCGATCAGCGCGACCAGGCCAAGCAGAATATTGTGGATCTCTCCGACAAAGCGATCGCCGAGTTCCAGGAAGCCAACAAGATAGCCCCGGAGAAGGATCCCAATCATCATCTCTTCTGGGCGCGCATGGGCGAAGCCTACGACCTGGCGGGGCGAAATGATGAGGCCATTAATGCTTACCAGCAGGCCGTCACCTTGAAGCCCGATAACGCGAGTTACTACAACAATCTTGGTAACGTGCTTGCCAAGGCTGGCAAGATCGACGATGCGCGCACTGCTTATACCAAGAGTGCTGAGCTCGATCCTCCGAATGCCGGCTTCGCGTGGCGCAATTTCGGGATCAGCTTGTACCAGGCGGGACGCATGCCAGAAGCCGTCGAACCCCTCAAAAAGGCCACCGAAATCGATCCCAAGAATGCGCAGGCCTGGTATCTTCTGGGCGCGTGCCTGGTTGCCTCTGCCGATTACAAGCAAGTGGGGGACAGAGTGGAAGTCACGCTGAAGCCTGGGACCGTGGAGGCCTACCAGAAGGCTCTTGAGCTCGACCCCAATGGGACCTGGGGCAAGCAGGCAAAGGATGGGCTGGAGCAGGTGAACCAGCTCACCGGTGGCATCGATACCAAGGTCGGCGGAAAGAAAAAGAAGCCGTAATTCGGTGCTCTCGATTTAGACAGCAAGACCGGCTCTGCTCTTGCAGAGCCGGTCTTGCTTTGGTGGTCTCTTTCGACCGGAAGCGCAACGCGGAGCACAGCGGATTTCACCCCGAAATGTTGCATCAGTATCGCACCGCAGGGAGGAAGAGAGCCCTCCCATGGATTACCCCGCGGCATCTCGTTTGGCTCGGAGCTCAGCTGTGAGTCAGCGTGCCCGTGGTCTTCGTCCGGCGGAGTGCCCAGGCAAAGGCAGCCATGGAAACGGGCAGCAGGATGGCCGCGAAAACGAGCAGCACGAGCAGCGGCCTACCGATCACCAACAGGCTTGCGCCACCCAACAGAACGGCGCGCATGGCTTCCAGCGCATACGTGACGGGATTTATCCTGGCAATGAATTGCAGCCAGTCAGGAAGGATACTGATGGGGAAAAGCATGCCACCCACCACGCTGGAGATTCCCAGAAGAAACCACTTCGCGGGATTTCCTCGTTTGAAGAGCAGCAGATAGGCTGCGGAGAGAATCCCCAAACCAGAAAAAGCCAGCAGCGTTGCAAACAACACCGCAATCACCCCAATCCAGTTCGCGCTTCCCAACGGAAAATGGAAAAGGGCCGCGCCCCAGCCGAGATAAACGACGATGCGTAACGTCGTGGCCGCGAAGGGATAAACCGCAGACCCTGCCAGAATTAACGGCAGAGAGACCTGCGTAACCAGCAGTGGCTCCAGCGTCCCCGTATCCCGCGCCTCCAGCAGGCTGCGATCGAAGCTGTCCAGCGCCGCATTGAGATAATCGAAAAATACGAATCCCACCAGCGAGTAAGCGAAATAGGTGCTGCCCTGCGGCAGCGCTTGGCGCAACTCCGGCGAATCCACGAAGCGCGCCACATAGTAAAACATCGCAACGCCAAACAGCGCTTCGATGGCCTCCAAAACAAACGGACTCCGGTAAGTGCCGGCGATCCGCAGATCGCGTTGAAAAAAGAGCCACAGATCACGAAGGGTGCGCATCATGCGGGGCGGGCCTCCACATCGGGAGGTACGGGGCGCCCGGTAAGCCGGAAGAAAACCTGTTCCAGGGATGACGCCCCCGCTTTCGCCTTGAGCCCAGCGACCGTGTCGAACGCAATGAGTGCGCCCTCCTGCAGGATCGCCACGCGATCCGCGAGGAGTTCGATTTCCGGCAGGGAGTGCGAGGCAAAAAGAACAGAAGTGCCGTGTCCGGCGAGGACTTCCGTCTTCAGAAAACGCCGGAACTCCGACGCGGCAATCGCATCCAGGCTGCGCGTGGGTTCGTCGAGCAGCAGAACCCTGGGTTGATGAAGAAGCGCGCGCAGCAGGCTGAGCCTTTGGATCGTGCCGGATGAGAGCGAGCGCGTCTGGCGGTCCAGCGCTTCGCCCAACTGAAACCGTTCGCCAAGGGCCCGCGTGCGCTCCTCGATGATGGCGTCGGAAAGATGGTTGAGCCGCCCGAAGAAACGCAGGTTCTGTCGTCCCGTCAGACGCGAGTAAAACCCCAAGTCTCTGCCTGCATGGTGGCCGAGTTGGCGGCGCACTGCGGCCGGGTCGCTCACCGTGTCATGGCCGGCGATCTGCGCACGTCCACGCGTCGGGAGCAGCAGAGTCGCCAGGACCCGCAGCAGGGTGGTTTTCCCTGCACCGTTCGCACCGAGCAGGGCAACCGCCTCGCCTTCTGCCACCTCCAACGAAATGCCGCGCAGCGCAGAGGAAGTGGGCGCTGCAAACGGCTGCAGAAACGCGCGCCACCCGCTGTACGCCGGCGGAAACCACTTCTCAAGTGAATCAATTACGATGGCAGGGGTGGACACGCTTGATTTTATAACCTGTCTGCTGCAATTAGACAATCTGCTGCAGGCCGTCTTCGCCGCAGCGCGCGTGGCTTGCAAAGCCATTCCCCGGTAAGATACTCGCGGAGCACTTACGTCGAGCCCGAATCGCCCCGCTGGCCTCCAGGAACGCTGGGGCAGGAGAAACGCCGGATGATGCCATTCGCCAACCGCGTGGTCGTTCCCAAGCACGTGCTCGTGCGGCATCTCGACGGAGAATCCGTTTTGCTGAACCTGGAAACGGAAAAGTATTTCGGCTTGGACACTACGGGAACGCGCATGTGGGAGCTGCTTACGTCCTCTCCCAGCGTGGACGCGGCTTACGCCAGGCTCCTGGAAGAATTCGAGGTGGATCCCGAACTTTTGCGCACCCATCTCACCGAACTATTGAGCCGCCTCCTGGAATATGGCCTGCTCAATATAGAAACCGACAATGTGGGAACCCTTCCGGCGGTATAGAGCGCTGGATTCCGATGCACGCAAGATGTTTCGGCGCGCCGCAGTACTTCTTCCTCTCGTCGGGGCATCTCTGCGCCTGCGCGGTTATAAGAGGACACAAGAGTGGTTGCAGGCCCGATGGGTGCGCCGCAACCCGGCCTTGCCGCATACTACCAGCAGCCAGGACATCGTGGAGAAGACTTGTCGCATGGTTCGTGCTGCCGTGCGCTACGGCCTGCCTGGCGCGAGCTGCCTTGAAGCATCACTCACCCTCTGGTATCTTTTGCGGCTTCAGGGAATTTCCGCCAGCGTGCGCATTGGCGTCCGTAAGCGTTCGGACCTCTTTGAAGCGCATGCCTGGGTAGAGCACGAGGGTACCGCCCTCAATCAGTCGGAAGAGGTCCATCGGCACTTTGCCCCGTTCGACAGCGAATTCCGCGTACCGCCGAAGGAGCAATCATGAGCGGTTTCTTTGGCGTCCTGCGGCCGGACGGTGCAGCGATTGACCAGCAGTGGCTGGCACAACTCGCCGCACAGTTGAGCTTTCGCGGTCCCCATGGAACGAACATCCGCGCCCAGGATGGTTTGGGGTGCAGCTTTGCCTTCTTGCAGACCGAGCCTGGAAGGCAAGCGCCGCAGCAACCGGTGACCCTCGACGGGCGTTTCTGGCTGCTCGGGCACGTGCGCCTTGACGCCCGCGACGCTTTGCTCCGCAGGCTCTCCGGCAGCGGCCGCTCCCCTGTACAAGATGCTACGGACGAAGATCTGCTGCTCCTCGCCTGGCGGCAATGGGGCGAAGTTTCCCTAAAACATCTCCTTGGCGATTTTTCGTTTGCGCTTTGGGACATAGCGGAAAAACAACTCTGGTGCGCGCGCGATTTTATTGGCGCCCATCCGTTCTTTTATGCGCATGCGGCGTGCGCTCTTTACTTCAGCGATACGCTGCAAGTCCTGCGGGCTGTTCCGGAAATTTCCACGCAACTCGACGACCTTTTTATTGGCGATTTTCTCCTGGACGGCGTGTGCGCCGATCCCACGCGCACGGTGTATGCCGGCATTCGCAGGCTGGCTCCCGGACATCTCCTGAAATTCGACGGCGGCCACATCGCAGTGAAGCGATTCCTGCAGTTGCCCATCGAAGAGCCGCTGCATCTCCGGCGCCCCGAAGAGTACACCGAGGCCTATCGTGAATTGCTGCTGCAAGCCGTGCGCGACCGTATGCCCGATGCCGCTGCCTCGCTTTACTTGAGCGGCGGCCTGGATTCCGGCTCCGTCTGTGCTATCGCCGCGCAGTTGGCTGCACCGTGTGGACATCGCGAGCGCCTGAAGGCTTTTACCATAAGTTGGCAGCCTCTCTTCGACGACCCGGAACCTCGATTTGCCACGCTTACAGCGCAGCACCTGGAACTCACACACGAGGTCCTGGAAGATGCGCGCTTTGTACCCTACGAACCACAAAAAACAGGTGCAGCAACAACTCCCGAACCCAGCCCCGAAGCATTTCTTGCCAGAACCGGGAGGCTCTTCCAAAGGATTGCCTCCCATGCCCGCGTGGTGCTCTCGGGCGATGGTGGCGACGATGTTCTGACCGGCCGGGCATGGCCTTATTTTCTGTATTTGCAGAAGCGCGGTGACTGGTCCGGAATCGTCCGAACCTTTGGCGGTTATTTCTGGACTCACGGCAAGATTCCTCCTCCTCGGGGCGGTTTTCGGACACGCCTCCGTCGCCTGCTGATTGGCCGAGATGATCGGCAGGGTTATCCAACTTGGATTGCCAATGACTTCGAGCGCCGTGTGCGCCTGAAAGACAGATGGCGGCAACGGAGGAACGCATCCGTTTATGAACATCCCATCCACCCGCAAGCCTATGCCTCGCTGCACAGCGCTTACTGGGCCGGAGTGCTGGAAGGCGAGGATGCCGGCTGGATCGGGGTGCCGTTGGAAGCGCGGGCGCCACTCCTTGACTTGCGCCTTCTGCAGTTCCTCTTGCGTCTGCCCCCGGTGCCCTGGTGTGCCAACAAGGAGCTCGCACGCAAGGCCATGAAGGGGTATTTGCCCGACGCCGTTCTCCACAGGCCAAAAACTCCCTTGGTGATGGATCCGCTCGAAGCCTGCCAGCAGAAACAGGCCTGGACTCCCGTTACCTCCGAGCCGCCCGAGGGCATTCTGCCGTATGTGAATTGGATGAAATATATCGAAACATTGGAGCAAGTTAAGGGTTCATTGAGCTTGGAGATTCTCTGCCCGGTCTCCCTCGCGCACTGGTTGAAAGACATTGAAAATGGGGGAGGGATTAAGTAAAGTGTCACGAGAGGGGCATGAATGAAGCAGCCGTCTAAAAAACCCGCTAAAAAGCCGTACCAATCACCCAAGCTGCTTGTTTATGGTGACCTGGCCCAGATGACGAAATCCCATTCCCGCGCGGGCCGAGTCGATGGCGCCACATCTGGCTTGAATCGCCGAACCGGAGGCTGACCTCCGCCTCAATTTCACCGTGCAGCCTAAAAACAGATTCCTGTGAGCTATTCCTACCGAGTTTATGGTCTTGGAATTGACTCGACTACGAGCATTGCGGGGCCAGAGTCCGTTCCTCAATCCGCGCGCCGTGCCGACTTGTTCCTTGAGACGGGTCCAGAAACCGAATGGGCAAGACATGCTTGTGCATCCCCGGGCCACATCATCTCGCGCCGACCGGAGTCCGAAGACGGCGCGGATCCTTCTTTTCAGCTCATTGAGCGCGGCCAGGCCGAGTGCTTCGAGCTGGTGTATTCGGACGGAGCCCGTTTTGTCGTTGACGCCGATGCCCGCCGCGTTTGGGGCACCTTTCGTCCCCCGCTCACGAACGCGGACCTCGCGACTTATTTCTTGGGACCCGTTTTGGGATTCATTTTGCGGCGGTGGCACGTCACCTCACTGCACGCCAGCGCGGTGGAATTCTTCGGCCAGGCCGTGGCCTTTTCCGGCGACGCCGGCTTCGGCAAGTCCACCACCGCCGCCGCTTTAGCGCTGCGCGGCGTTCCCGTTCTGAGCGAAGACATTTCCCCGATGCGAGAATCCGCGGGACGCTTTCATCTCTTCCCCGGTTATCCGCGGGTTTGCCTGTGGCCCGATTCCGTTGTGCATCTCCTGGGCTCTGCCGAAGCCCTTCCCCGGCTAACGCCCGTTTGGGGAAAGCGTTTTCTCTCTCTGGACGGTGTCCGCGCCAGGTTTTCACCCGAAGCGTTGCCGCTGGGCTTAATCTACCTGTTTGCCCCGCGCTCAGACGATGCCGATGCACCGCGCGTGGAAGAGATGCGCCCGCGAGAGGCACTTCTGAATCTCGTGCAGAATACCTACATGAATTGGCTTCTGGATCGCGAGCAACGTGCCGTCGAGTTCGATACATTGTCCCGGCTAGTACAACAGGTGCCCGTGCGACGCCTTATTCCTCACCGGGATGCGGGCCGCATCAGCGCATTGTGTGAACTAATCCAAAAGGATGCCGCCCCTCTCCTGATGAAGGGCAAGCCACCGCTCTTTAAGGTACGCACGTGATTTATCCGATATCAGTTTAGTGCCATTTGGAACTCGGTTCGGTCCTTCCATTCTCTTCCTACCGGTGTAAACTGGCCGAAACGAAACTGGAGCCATCTCTGTCCTCGACACCTCCATTTGGCGCGGGTTCCCGGGAAAAAGAATGGGGCTTTCTCTGCGCTTGCGCCTCGCCTGTAGCCAATCGTGACCGGGTTATCAGTTGCCTTGGATGTGGATTGGATTGGGGCGTGTTGCTGGAGCTGGCCGAAGGGCATGGCGTGCTGGGCATTGTCGCCGTGCGCTTGGAGGAGCTGAATTACCATGGAGTTCCCCCGGACGCCCGCGAAAAGCTGCAGACCCGCCTTCGCGCGCAGTACCTCTTCACGTTGAGTATGACCGCGGAGTTGTTCCGCCTCCTGGAAGATTTTGGACGAGCCGGCATCGAGACGCTGCTCGTGAAAGGTCCATTAATTTCACTCCTGGCTTATGGTGACCCTGCGGTACGGAGCTACGTCGATCTCGACCTGATCGTGCGCCACCGCGATATTCTGCCTGCAACGCAGCACATGCTCGCCCTGGGTTTCGATGCGGATGTTCCAGAACGCGCCATCCAGGCCGGAAAAGTACCCGGCGAATATCTCTTCAAGCGCCCCGGCACGCAGCGCCTCGTCGAACTCCACACCGGACGAACCTTTCGCTACTATCCGCGGTCCATGCGCGTCGAGGATCTCTATGCCCGCCAGCGGCGCGTCCCGCTGGATGGCCGCAATGTGCCGGCGCTAAGCCTCGAAGATGAATTGGTGTTGAACTGCATTCATGGCGCCAAGCATTTCTGGGAGCGGCTCATCTGGGTTGCCGACGTGACCGCTTTGGCCGCGCGTCATCCCGAAATGGATTGGCAAAAAGCCCGCCAAGCCGCCAGGGATGTGGGTGCGGAACGTATGCTGCGTGTCGGTCTGCAACTGGGAGTTTTTGTCTTTGGCGTTCCTCCGCCGCCTGAAATGGCCGCGGAACTTACCCGGGACGCCGCCACGAAGCGACTGTGCCGGCAAGTAGTCCGTTGGTTGCCTCAGGCTGGGTTTGCCCCGCCCGCTCTCCGGGAGCGCGCTCTCTTCCGTGTGAGCATGGCCGGCGGCGGCTTCGTCGGCGCCCAGTATCTCTTGCGCTTGTCCCTTTCTCCTACGGAGGAAGATTGGGTGGAGGGCGCGGAGGATCGGCGCTCGTGGATCTGGGATGCCGTGCGGCGGCCGCTGCGCTTGCTGCGTAAGTATGGTCCTGACGGCTGAGCACCCCCTTCGTGGGACAAAAGGTGCGCGCCAGCAAACTCTATCCCGGAGTTTCTCGTGGGACGCAATTTTGATGTTATCGACTCCGCGCAACACGGTGTCATCTTGAGGGGCGCGCTGTTTGCGACCCGAAAGACCTCATCTGACACAGTGTGTTCAGTTTTGATTGAGGCCCTGAGGCGATCCTCATCGGATCGCCTCAGGGTGACAAGGCTCTTCTGAACTAGCTCAAGGACTGAATTGCAGCTTGTGAGAAATGCCGCTTATATGTTCGTCCGCTCCGAAGTGTGGTGCGGCAGCTTCTGCTCGGGAACGGGAAGCTCGACAGTCAACGACAGCTCGCTCCGGTTGCGCAGCAAGCCCAGCTTCACCGACTTCGCGTCTTTCTTCATCATCAGCTTTTCGCGAAGCTCGCCGGCACTGCGGATTCTCTCGCCGTCCATGCTGGTGATCACATCGCCGGCCTTCAGCCCGGCCTTGGCCGCGGGAGAATTCTCGAACACATTGCGCACCAGGACGCCTTCGCCATCCGGCGCGCCAAAGTAATTCCCGAAATCTCCTTCCAGGTTCTCGGCGTCAATGCCCAGCCGCGCGCGGCCTGAAACGGAAAAATTGAAATTGCGGAGACCCTCGAGCGCGGGCAACTCCTCCAAATCCGGCATCTGAAACGCAAAGGTTCCGGGTGTTGGTGCCACCATCGTGTGGTGATGTGCGGCTTCCGATTTGCCCAATGTCACCGTGATGATCTGCTGGCGGCCATCGCGCCACACCGACAATTGCGCCGTCCTTCCCGCGGGAATCTCGCGGATCATTCGCCGGAACTGCTCTGAGCCTTCCACCCGTTGCCCGTTGATCTCGGTGATAACGTCGTTCTCTTTCAAGCCAGCCCTGGCGGCGGGGCTATCCGGCACGATCTTTCCGAGCAGCGCTCCGCGCTCCGCCGGCAATCTTAGTTCCTTTACTTTCTCCGGCGTGACTTCCGCCACGCCCACGCCGAGCCAGCTTCCGCCTCCGCCCAGCAAAACCTGGACGTCGCCATCGCTGGGAAGCCCTTCGATCTCGACAACATCGTCCGATTCCGCTCGCGGAGCTTCCTTATCCTGGTTGATGTAGATTTGTGTGTGCTTTTGCGATGTGCTTCCGGTCTCTTGTTTCTTGGCGGAGGCTCCTGGCGAGGCCAGCAGCGCGACGCTCAGAGCCCCCAAGCCGACTACTGTCCAAACATTTCGATTGTTCATAGAGTTGATCAGCTCCTTCGGGTACTTAGACGGAGGAAATGCTAAACCGTTGTCCGAAGAGCGACCACACGAATGGCCCCGTTCACTGTGCCCAGCCGGATGGGCAAGCCGCCGCCTCCCAGCTTTCCATGCAAAACTCTGGGCTGCACTGCTCCACGCATCACCACGGGAAGTTCAGAGGAGAAGCTCCCATTCATGCAATGGGCTTCCAGGTCTGCCGGGAGATCCGCTGGAATTGCCAGGAGCACCGAACCGTTCGTGGTCTCCGCAAGAACCCCTTTGGAATCCGCCGGGCGCTTTAGTTCGAGGTATACATTGCCATTCGTCGTGCGGGCATGCACGTCGCCGCTGCTCTCGAAAACCTCAATATTGCCATTGACAGTGTGCAGGTCACCCACCGACTCGAGGTCCGTCACGCGCAGCGAGCCATTCACCGTATTGACGTGTGTTATCAGGGCGCGCCGCGGCACGTGCACCGTATAGTCCACCGCCACTTCCACTCCCTCTTCCTGCGGGTAGCGCGTGGAAATGGAAAGTCCCCCGTCGGGACGTGTGTCCACGTCAATCGAAACGCGGTCCAGGCTGGATTCCTTTTCCGGAGTCGTCTTTACCGCGCGCACTTCCACCACATCCTTGTCCCAGGCCTCGATACGCACCGTGCCATTCACATTGTTGAGTTCCAGCGATCCCCCGGAACGCAAGGGATAGGTTTGCGTGAATTCGCGCGTTACGCCGAAACATTGCGGAGCCAGCAAACCCGTGACAGCCAATAGAACCAAGGTAGCGGGACGAAATACGCTGCGAAACATCATGGACCCTCCTTCGCGAACCTCAAACCGTTCACTTCCCCCAGGTCAGCTACAAGCTCTTCCTATCGACGCCACTCTGCCGGCCAGCTCCTCAGTGCAGTTGAAAGTTAAATGTTACCGTGGTAATAACGTCAACCTTTTTGTCGCCCACTTGCCCTGGCCGCGCCCGCCATTGCCGTATCGCCGACGTCGCGGCATCGGCCAGCGCCGGCTCCCCTTCAATGACCTTGTCCACGCTCAGGCTGCCATCCGTCTTCACCCGAACTTGCATGCGCACCACGCCCTGCAAGCCCGCCCTGCGTGCGAACTGGGGATATTCCGGCGGGGGCGAGGCGATCAAGCGTTTCTTGAATTCTTCCGCATCCTCACGCACACCGCCCAGGAACAAACTCTCCATCCGAGCGACCCACTGGTCCACCCAATCGGCTTTGGCCCCAGGTGTTGTCGCCACCAGAGCCTGCGGTTCCTGTGGCGCCGCTTCCCTGGGAAATCCATCGTTGACGAGGCGTTGTCTTTCCTCATCCACCATGGATTGCCGCAGCGTGGTTTCCGCGTCCAGGTATTGCAGCCGGATTTTGCCTGCTGCGGTGTGCAGCTTCAGCACCGCCCCACCGCCGTTCAATTCTCCATAGGCGTGCAACGACCCCTCCGGCCGGGTCTGCAGATTCAACGGGAGGGACGGATCCGTTTCGATGCGCTGTGCCCCGCCGTTGTCCACCGTCGCGTCGATCGTCGCCATGATATTCCGCGGCAAGAACACGACGATGTCGCCCGTGCTGGAGGAAAGTTGCGAGGCGCCTGGCAGCCGAACGGGATGATGCGGATCTGGTGAATCAGGAACAATCCACGCTGTGATCGTACCGTTTCCGGTAGCCGCGCGGAGCGTATTCGCCACGTGCGTCAGGCAGATGCTGCCGCCGCTCGTTTCCACTTCCATCGGCCCCGAAACGTACATCATGCGAATTCCGCCGCCGGCCGTTTGCGCATGCACCGAACCGTGCACTTCCCCGAAATCGATCTGCCCGCCGCCCGTGCGCACGCTTACATAGGAGGCTGCTTCGCCAACGGCAATGTTTCCTCCTTCCGTTTCCAGATGCGCTTCGCCCCCAATTTGACCGGCGCGAATGTGCCCGCCCCCGGATCGCAGTTTGGCGCTGCCGGCGATGTTTCCCGCCTGAATGTGGCCCCCGGCCGTAAACGCATCCAAGTCGCCAGCGACATCCAAGACGGTGATATGCCCGCCCTGGGTTTCCAGCTTGGCCGCATAACGCTCCGTGGAAAGACTCTGGTAAGGCCCGAATCCCAGGCGTCCCGTGCGAATGTTGCCGCCCTGAGTTTCCAGCATGACGCGCCCGGCCAGATCTGACGTTTCAATGTCACCAGCTCCGGTGCTCACTTCTACGCCGAAATTTGCCGGCACGCTGATCTGGAATTGCACCCAGTATTGTGCGTTGCGGCTGATGATTGAGCGCAGTTGGGGAAGCCCCCCCGCGAGGGAAACGCCGTTTGGCGTTTCTTTCGCCGTCAAAACATACCTTTGCAGGAGCACATGCGCGAGGGGTTCCGGCGCGTCCGTTTCAATGTGCACGGAGTAATGGACCACGGGAGGCGCATTGGCGGGTAGCGCTTGGACGCGCACCGAGCCTAGATCCGCGGTGAGCGTCAGCGTCCCACGATCACTCGTGGTAATGTCCCCGGAGCGGTCCGCCGAAGCATGCGGCGGCACATTTCCTCCCGCGTATGCTGGCGCCACCACGCCTAACGCGGCGACTGCATAAACGAGTGTGAGGAACGTTAGCGGCTTCGACTGGCGGCGATTACGGAACGGCATTTTCCAATCCATTCGCATGTAGTGAGCCCAATTTGCAATCACGCGCCGAAAACTCACTGTTCTCCGCGCTCACTGATTTCCCGCAATGCCGCCGAACTGCGCAGCCGCACATACCGGCTCGGGTCTTTGTGCTGCAAATCCTGCAGGGCGCGAATCAAATTCGCCAGCGATTCGTCCGGCGGAACACCGGGAGCCCTTGGCGCAGCCAGTCCATGCTCCGGCGCATCCAGATCTCCGAGAGCCGGCTGCACCGCGGAGTCCGGCTCCCCGGCATCGAGAGCGCGCACCAGCAAATTCACCGCCTCGACCCGCACGCCAGGATTGGAATCCTGCTGCAGCGCCTCAAGCAGGGTCTCGCGCACCATCCGGTCCGAGGTCGAATCGCGCAGCGACTCCAGCGCCTTCAATCGAACCGCGGGATTCCGATCCTTGCGCGCCGCGGTCAACAGGGCGCCGCGCACCTGTACGTCCTTGGCTCGCGTCTTCAGAACATCCAGACAATCCAACCGCACGCCCGAATCAAAGCGATCGCCGTTCTCCACAACGTACATCAGCACTTGCCGCACATCCATATCATCCAGGTTTCCCGTGAGCACCACGGGTTGCTCCGCGCTCAACTGCAGGCGGACGTTTTGCGTTCCGGATCCCAGGGAAGGAGTCAAGTTCACACCGGCAACGGCCATCTTGGCGAGCTGTTCTTGAGTGATTCGTGGCCCGGGCCGCACATTCACCGCTTGGTCCAGCGCGTTCGCGTCATTCCGGCCGGTGAACCACTGCGTGGACTCCACGCCAAACACAAGTCCAAGAAGCACCAGCAACGCGCCGCTCCACGCCGGGTGCAAGGCCATCCACCGTCGCAGCCACAGGAACGCGGGCGCTTTCTCTTTCACGTGGGGCGTCGCCAAGTCGTCGAGCTTCTCGGCGAGTTCACTCCGGCATTGCGCCAGCAACACGCTCGCGCTGTCCAAGCTCTCCGCTGCCTGCGGGATCGCTCCAACCGCCTCCTGGAAAGCGCTTTCCTCCGCGAGTTGCACCCGGCAGTCCTCGCAAGCCGCCAAATGCGCATCAATGGCCGCGCGCTCCTGAGAGCTCACTTCATCGCAAACGTAGAACACCAGCAGCGGTGCAATCTCAGCGCAAGTTTTCGTCGGATCAGCGGCGCTCATCGCAGTTCTCCCAGTTCACTGCGCAATTTGCGCGTAGCGCGGAATAGCGAGTTCTTCACGGTCTCCTCGCTGGTGCCCAGGGCGGCGCCGATGGCGCGCAGTTTGAGTCCCTGGTAATGCTTCATTTCAAATACAATGCGTTCCCGGGGCGAGAGCCGCGCCATGGCCGCCGCAAGCTTGGCTTGGATTTCCTGGCCAACCAGATGCTTTTCCGGATCGAGCGCAGGGCGATGCTCCCTCTGCCGTTCAAAAAAGTCCGTTGTGCCTTCCTCGTACTGCCCGGCGCGCATCTCGGGCGCTTGATCCTCCGGCCGGGCCCGCCGCCGCCGCAATTGGTCCAGGCAGACGTTGGTCACGATGCGATACAGCCAGGTATAGAAACTGCATTCAAACCGGAATCGATGGAGGTTTTTGTAGACCTTCAGGAAGGCTTCCTGATAAACGTCCCGGGCGTCCTCGGTGCGCTTCATCAAGTTGAGAGCCAGCCGCAAAACGTCCCGATCATAGCGGCGAACCAACTCCTCGAAAGCAGCGCGATTACCAATTTGCGCTTCCTGGACTAGGGTGCGCTCGTCAAGGTCGGCCAAAGAGGTCACCGTGGCCAGGGCAGCTTCGGAATTGCTGGTTCGGCCGGCATTATCCGCAAAAGCCAAAGCCCAAATGGGTGGCGGCATATTCGCTTTCTCTTTGCCGAACTCGGTGCAGCCAACTCTACATAAGGAGCTTGCTTCCTGGCGCCCCGCGTAGAACAGTCCACACCACCAATACGTTGTTTTGACGCATTCCACGCCGATTCGTAAGCAACAACGTCCCTACCCGCTTGCTTACGCTTGTGCGGCCTGTTCCTTTGGATGCCGGCAAAACCTGCCAGGTACCCCCAGAACTTACGTCACAACTGCGCTTTCCTGAGACCGCAGCCGCCAAAACACCAGCGGCCACGCCAGCAGTACCCCCAGTGCTGTCAAGACGATATAACCTTCGCGCTGGTAGAAGGTGTCTGGCTGCCCAATCAACTCCAAACCCGCACCCAGCAGCCCGGTACAGACAATAACGAGAAACCATCCCAGTAGGTTCAAACGTGCCACCCGCCGAATCCCAAACACCACATACCCCAGCAAAACCACTTGCATCAAGAAGTGCTTCAAGAAATCTGCCGCAGAGCCCCAGTTTGTGACCAGTGCTGCTGCTATCGCAAAGAACAGGAACAAGCGCAACCAGCGCACCCGTAGCTCCGCACCCACAAATCCCACCGCAACAGCCAGGACTCCTGTAATCAGCAGTCCTCGCAGGAGCATTCCACCGATCACACTGGCCGCAGGCACCAACGCGTCAAACGAACTGCCGAAGTTGCTGGGCACGGCGCGCTGCATGGTTGGCCACCACAATGACCCGGCGCTCAATAGTCGCTGCAGACCAATCAGCAGCGCCGAGCCTCCCAATCCAATACAGAATGCGTCGCGGTAATATTCCCCCGGCATCCCCAGCCACGTGGGAACCTGCTCTTCGCCAAAGGCCCGCGCCGCAAAATGCCACGCCAATCCGAACATCACCACGATGCCACCTGCTAAGAATGCGCTTCCGACTATCACGGCCCCGATTTGCGTGCCCAGGAATAACCGGAATGGATATGCCGTGTCGTATTGCTGCAATAGATTGGAAATTCCCGAACCCAGCAGGAAACGCACTGCAAACAGAGCGAACCCGGCCAGCCCCCACAAAAACAAGCGTCGCCACGGCACCACGGCGCCCTGCTTCCGGAAATTCTTGAAGTAGTAAACGAGAACCGTAACCACCAGGCCCAAGCCCAACATGATTTGGCCAATCAAATACAGCGTTCGCGGCAGCGTGCGCTTTTCCTGCTCGCGCGCGAAATCATCGGGGATCTTGATATAGCCGCGGTAGTTCGTAGCTTCATCCCCGAGCACCTGAACCTCCATGCGTGCATACGCGTGATCGTTCGCGTCTTTCTCTGCGCTCTTCTCCGGGTCGAGTGGGTTGATTTGCTGCCATACCAACGTGTGGTCCCTTCTGTTCGGACGATCCTCCGATCGGGAATCCACCAGCTTCCACCCGCTTAGATCAATGTTCTTCTTCTCTTGTAAAAACTTCTCTGCAACGGCGATGGCCTCTACCTTGGATAGCTTCGCGCCTTTGGCCGCCTCGGCCAGGGTGTGCCGGAACGCATGCAGAGAACCGTCCGGCTTCAAGGTCACGGCAAATTCCTCCGGCTCCGAATCGCGGAAATACCGCACCAGCCAAAGCGCGCCAGGAACGCGTTCCGCATAAATCCGGTTGATGCCCTCGACTGGCACCTTTCTTCTTCGCAGAAACTCGTTCGTCACCGGATCCATTTTTTCCACCAGCATTGCCGACCTGTAGTAAATCCTGGGATCCAACCCGTGTTCCCGCAGCACGGCATTCGCCCGTTCAGAAGCGGTTCTTGAATTCACGGACAACTGCAGATAGTCGCCTATCCGCTCTTGCTTGAACTTCCAGGCCACCACGCTGCCTGCAATCAAACAGACCGCGAGAAAACCGATGGTCCCGGCCGTGAGTCCCGCGTAGCGCCGCCTCGCGAAACGCAGTTCCGCCGTTGCGGGTCCTTGTCGCAGCTCTATCTCCGGCGCCGCCTCGTCTCGATTCAGTAGATCCTCGACTGATTCGAACTCCCCTCGCAGCAAACACGAAATGCCTGAGTACGCCAATGGCGCAACCGCCGCCAACGCCACCACAACCCCCGAAATCCTGAAGTACACGTTGTCCGAACGGATCAGCAGCAATCCCACCAGGGAAGCGTCCACCGTGTAATGCCAGATCAATGTCGCCACGATGCCGTATCGCAGCATCACCAACCCGGCGACGACGCCGATGAGCCCTACCTCAATCCCGCGGATGTAAGCGGGTTCCTGCGGATAGTTGCTGTGGAGAAAACCCCATAAGAATGCCGGCACCACCACCGCTATCCAGCGATAGCGCGCAAGCCGCGCCACGAAGGGAATCGCAAACAACCGGAAGAGAAACTCTTCACTGGTGGCTGCGGTCACGCCAATTGCCGCACCGCTGATCCAGGGGAAAACCGTGCTTGCCGAATTCTCGTAGTTCAAGTCCTGCGGCGCCCACGCGCCCAGTTTGCTGGCCAGCATGTAAAACACCACGATGAAGCCGATGTGAGCTGCGGCGAAGGAAAGGCCGACGACCGCGGACGAAAAAAATTCCTTGGAACGAAACCCGCGCATCGTGAATGCTTGCCCAAGCCGCAGCCGGTCGAGTTGGGACGCCCGGTACAGAGTCTCCCCAGCCGGAAGGATCAGCGTCACCGTAAGCGCCGCCGTGAATATGGCCACCAGGACGGCAAACCCGATCTGCGAGGCAATAAAACTTACGTAAGACTCTGTGGTCTTATACTGCGCGAACCACAACGGCCAGTCATTCAGGCTTTGTAGGAAAAGCAAAACCGCCACAGCAATCCCGACACGCACGGGAGCGCCCCAGGAAACCTGACCCTTCCGGGAAAGCACAATGGCGATCCAGGCCGCGGCCCCGATCAACATGAAGTAAGGGACGAAAAAGACAGAGGCGAGCGTATTGTTGGCGTTTCGCAATCGCTCGTAATCCCGCGACCACGCTTCCGGCACCTGCAAAAATTCCTGCGTGCTCCCGATTTGCTTGCCCTGCAGCCCCACCACCAGCCGGTACGGAGCATCCTTGGCCTTGAAATTCTTGCGCTCCCAGGTGAACGACCAGTCCACACGGTTTGGCCGCGTCTGGGAATTGGCCTCCTCCGGCAGGAAATTCCAGTCGTTCAGATCCGTACCCAGCTTGTTCTGCAGAAAAACCTGCGCGGCCACTTGCGCCTCTTCGCGGTTCAGCGAATTGGCCGCTCGAGCCTCTTCGATTTTGTGGTCGTACGCGACAACTTTCCCACCAGGGCTCACCCTAACCTGAAACTCTTCCTCTTGTTGCGGCCGGAAAAAGCGTACTTCCCAATACCAGATGTGCAATTCGTTGGACATCAGCCGGTTGGCCTGCTGCAAGCCCAACTCGCGCTCCAGGTAGGTTTTCGCGTTTTCGTCGACGTCGAACACAATCACGGACCGGTAACCGTTGAGGTTCTGCCCCAGTCCTTCCACGAATTCCTTCGCGTGCTTCTGCGCCTCGCTGCGCGAAACCTTGAAATCCACCGAGGCTTCCGGAAACGCCCGGAAGAAATATTTGTGCGCAAATAGCACACCAAAGATTCCGAGCGCAATCCACAGCAGTAGCCTGCTCTTGTCCGCTCCGGTTAATCGTGTTTCCGCCAAGGCGACCTCCCGCAGGCTCGGCCTGCCCCGAACGCCCACTCTAACGATACCCATGCCTGTGATGCAAGTTTCACGAAATGCGGACCTTATCCCTGCAGTGGTATAAAGAAGGAGCGATGTCCATCTCTCTCCAGACTGATGTCCGCATGGTGAAAGGCGTGGGGCCGCAGCGCGCCGAACTCCTTGCCAAACGTGGCATCTTCACCCTGGAAGATTTGCTCAACTATCTTCCGTTCCGCTATGAAGACCGCATCCATTTCTCCAAGATCAAGGATGTCCAGCCCAACGGCACCTACACCCTGCGTGCCCGCGTGATGAGCGGCCAGGCCGTTCGCGGCATGTACGGCCGCGACGCCATCTATCATCTCCTCGTTCAGGATGACTCCGGCTCGTTACCTTGCAAGTTCTTTCACGGCGGTTATCTGGAAGGTCGCTTGAAGCCCGGCCAGCAGCTCATTCTCCACGGCAAAGTCGAAATGGATAAGCTCCGCCCCGCGCGCCGCGAAATGATCAATCCCCAGATTGAAGTGCTTGCCGGCGAAGAGGTGGATTCCGTAGAGATGGGCCGCATTGTGCCCATCTACGAAGCTGTCGGCACTTTTGGCACGCGACAGATTCGCCGTGCGATATACGCCACGCTGCAAAACCTTGATCCCAACATTCCTGACGTCCTGCCTCCAGCCCTGCTCCAGCAGCTCCACTATCCTTCGCGCCGCGATGCCTTGATACATACTCATTTTCCCGACGCCGGCGAATCCCTTGAAGCGCTCAATCTCTTTCGTTCGCCTGCCCAACAGCGCCTCATTTTCGAAGAATTCTTCCTATACCAGCTCAGCCTGGCTTTGGGCCGCAGGGCCGTCCGCAAGGAAAACGCCATCGCCTTTCGCGTTCGTGAAGACAAAGTCCGCGAAGCCCTAAAACGCATTCTTCCGTTCAAGCCCACTAACGCCCAGAAACGCGTTCTTGCCGAAATTGCCGCGGACCTCGAAAAGCCGGTGCCCATGAATCGCCTCCTGCAGGGGGATGTCGGCAGCGGCAAAACCATCGTGGCGCTCCAGGCCGCGGTCATCGCCATCGAAAACGGCAGCCAGGCCGCGCTGATGGCTCCCACTGAAATTCTCGCCGTCCAGCATTTCCTTTCGGCCCGGCGCATCCTCGCTCCCGGCGGCCACACCGTAGAACTTCTCATCAGCGGTCTCAAACCCTCCGAAAAATCCGCCGCGCGCGAGCGCATACGTTCCGGCGGAGCCCAGCTCGTCATCGGCACACACGCCCTCATCGAGGAAGACGTCGAATTCAATCGCCTCGGCTTTGTCGCCATTGACGAGCAGCACCGCTTCGGCGTCCTCCAGCGCAAGCGCCTGATGGACAAAGCCGCCCGCCACGGCAATGCGCCGCACGTCCTTGTGTTGACGGCTACGCCCATTCCCCGCACGCTCTCCCTCACGCTCTATGGCGACCTCGAGGTCTCCGTCCTCGATGAACTTCCTCCCGGCCGCACTCCCATCGAGACCCGCACCACCACCGAGCAGCATCTCCCGGGCGTCTGGGAATTTCTCCGCCGCGAAGTTGCCGCCGGCCATCAGGGCTATGTCGTTTATCCGGTCATCGAGGAATCGAAGCTTGAACTCAAGGCGGCGATCGAAGAGTACGAGCGCCTCTCAAAAACCGTTTTCCCTAAACTCAAGCTCGGCCTGCTCCACGGCCGCCTTCCCAGCGAGGAAAAAGAAGACGTCATGCAGAAATTCCGCCGTAACGAGATTCAGATTCTCGTGGCCACCACGGTCGTCGAGGTGGGTGTGGACGTCCCCAACGCCACGGTCATGATCATTGAGCACGCGGAACGCTTCGGTCTTGCCCAACTGCACCAGCTCCGCGGGCGCATTGGCCGCGGTGCGCAGCAGTCCCACTGCATCCTCGTCGCGCCCAGCCGTATGACCGACGATGCGCGCGCGCGCCTCGAAACGATGGTCCGCACCACCGACGGTTTTGAAATCGCCGAAACCGATCTCCAGCTTCGCGGCCCCGGCGAGTTTTTTGGCACCCGGCAGTCCGGCCAACTCGGCTTCCACGTGGCCAACCCGATCCGCGATCGCCAGCTTCTCGAACTCGCCCGCAAGGAAGCGTTCGCCCTCGCCGAGCAGCCTGCCCAGAAGGAAGCGCTTCAGCGCGTGCTGCGTCTCCTTCCTGGCGAATGGCAACGCCGTTATCACCTCGCTCGCGTCGGCTGAGGCTCACCGGAACCACCATGCGCATCATCGCCGGAACATTCCGCAGCCGCCAACTCAAAAGCCTCAAGGGCCTTGCCCTTCGCCCCACCAGCGACCGCCTCCGCGAATCACTTTTCAACGTCCTCGCCGGGCGCATTTCCGGTTGCCACTTCCTCGATGTGTTCGCCGGCACCGGCGCCGTCGGCATCGAAGCGCTTAGCCGCGGCGCATCTGAAGTCGTGTTCATCGAGAATCATTTGCCCGCAGCCGCTCTTATTCAGAAGAATCTCGATTCCCTCGGCATAAGCAGTTGCGCGCGGATTCTCAAACTCGACGCCCTGCGGGCCCTGCAGCGCCTCGCCGCGGAACACACTCCGGCAAGCGCTCCTTTCGACATCATTTTTCTCGATCCCCCCTATGCCGGCGCCGACGAATACCGGCGCGTCCTCGCCTTTCTTGGCTCCGCTCCTTTTCTCGCGCCTGGCGCACTGATCATCGCCGAGCACCGCCGCACTTTTGATCTCCCAGAGGCGCTCGGTCAACTGGAGCGTGTCCGCGTGCTCCGCCAGGGCGACGCCAGTCTCTCCTTTTTCCGGGTTCGCCCCCCAGTAAACCCTGATCCGCCTCACGTTCATCTATCTACCTGACCTACTAGTGTGCTGAATCAGAAATAGCATGCACATGTCACGGCACTGTCCATGTCATTCCGAGGGTCCCGCGCTGCGCGGGTCCCGAGGAATCTGCTTTTGTTTTCAATGCCGCAGAAAAAGCAGATTCCTCGCTTCGCTCGGAATGACACGTTTCTTCATTCAATGTATTTGCAATTAGGGACACTGGCGGGGCTATTCCCGCGCTCCAGGTCTCAGGCAGACCGCGGTACAATTAAACTTTATGTCTACGGCTTTCCACGTTGACCCTTACGACCTTCTCGGTCAGGCAGAACTTTACCCGCCCCACGTCATCCTCCCGGGCGAGGTAGAGCCGAAGCTTGAAATCGCCTGGGGCAGCTTCCACCAGAATTTTCTCAGCAGTGTAGCCGCGTTCTTCCAACGCACCCATCTGTCGAAGGCCGTTCCCCTCACTTTTGTCTTTCAAGACTGCCGCGTGGAGCGGGGCTTTCCCCGCCGCGCTATCTTCGCTGCGGCCCTGCTGCACATCGCCTTCGTGATTTTCCCTTGGCCAAACCTTCCGGTCGTTCCTCGGCACAATCCTGCTTTTGATAACACAGAGCTCACCTGGTCCGGCTCTATCGAGGACTTGCCTCTTCTCAATGTTCCGCGCGCGAAGGGCGCAACGCCGCCAAAAGCGGAGCCGGACCCGCCTCCCGCCAAGGAAAGTGTGGACGCCTACCATCCTCGCCAGCGCATCTACACGGATCCTGTCCACCCGACGCACCCCCGCCAGACCCTGATCAATCCCGCCGCTCCAGCGGAAGCCCCGAAATTCCTTCCCCCAATGCCCAACATCGTCCAACTTGCCGCCTCGCAAGCTCCCGCGCGTCCGCATATCGAGATCAGCGAGCAAGCCCTTGTCAGACTTCATCCGCATCAGGCTAAACCTGTCGCAACTATGGCCACGCCTTCTCCAGAACTTCCAAATCTCGAGCAGCGACCCGCGGAAATCAGCTTGGCCGCTAGTTCCACGGGTCCTGCCAGGCCCAAACTCGAAATCAATGCCGGCTCCGCTCCTCGTTTTGCATCCCGCAAGCAGTCGGGTGACGCTGCTGCACCGGAAGTTCCCGTCGTACCATCTGAGGTGAACGGTGGAGCGCCCAGCTCGCTCATCGCACTTTCAGCGAATCCCGCGCCTCCGGCTCCCGTGGTTCCAGTGCCTCAAGGGAATCTCGCCGCGCGCGTTGCCATATCTCCCGAAGGCAAGCCCGGTGCGCCGGGGAATTCGCCATGGTCTGCAGAATCCGGAAACGGAGATTCGCATGAAAACGGCGCGGGTGCGGCAGGTAAGAGCGACATCGGCATCAGCATCAGCGGCGGGTCTCCAAAACCAAACGCAAACTCCTCGGGTCTCGGCGGTGCGTTAAAGCTCAGCCTTCCGAAAACTCAGGCGGGCCTGAAACGTCCGGATCCGAATGGCGCCGATGATCCGCCCGAGCGCACCGGGCCGCCGAATTTTGCCGCTCTGCCACCCGGCGCGAAGCCGGAGCAGATCTTCACGTCGCGCCGCGTCTACTCCATGAACATCAACATGCCCAATCTGACCAGCGCCACGGGCAGTTGGATCATCCATTTCTCCGAATTGCACCTCGGGGTTACTGCCGCGCATCGCCATGGCGAAGTCAACGCGCCCCTGGCTCTGCGCAAGGTTGACCCAAAATATCCGCAGACTCTGATCCAGGATCACGTGGAGGGAGAAGTGATCCTCTACGGCGTGATTCGTCAGGACGGTACCGTGGACAGCATTCAGCTTGTGCGCGGCATCGACCCGCAGCTTGACGCCTACGCCGTCGAGGCTTTCGCGCAGTGGAAATTCCAGCCCGCCACCAAGGAAGGTCAACCCGTCGACCTCGAGGCCATCGTCTACATTCCTTTCCGTGGCCCCGAGCGCCGCTGATTTATCAACTGGCCTAAGCGAAGGGCGGTGACCGTCTCTGCATGGCGGTCAAATCGTGCTTGTCCTATTAGCCCGGACCTTAGATTGTCATTCCGACCGGAGGGACGGCGTTTTTTGCCGGCCCGTAGTGGAGGAATCGCTCCTCAACTTTAGATTGCAGAAAGGGTTTTGGAGTTTGGACCCTGAAGATCAAAAGCCCTTCTCCTGCAATTTCACCAGCGTGAACAGCGCATGATTCACCGGAGTCGCCACTCCCATTTGCTCTCCCAGCCGCGCCACATACCCATTCAAGGAGTCAATTTCCGTGCGCTTTCCCCGCGCCATGTCCTGCGCAGTCGACGACCGCGTCCCGCTCATCTGCTCGGCAATCTTCAGAGCGCCCGCGAGTGCCGCCTTGGGATCCTCCAAACCGGGCGGGTGTATTCCCTTTGCGCGAGCCACAGCCAGCACTTCCTCGACCAGCGTTTCGATGATGCGCCGCGCGTCCGGGCTCGCGAATATTTCTCCATACGTGACGCGGCCCAGCGCTGAAATTGCATTCAGCGCGCAGTTCCAGATCAACTTGGTCCAGAGCTCCCCTTCAATATTCTCGGAAATCCGGCACGGCACCTTCGCCTGCAGGAAAAAATTTGCGATTCTCTCGGTCTTCGCATTCCTTGGTCCCACCACCAAGTCTCCCCTGCCCAGGTGCTTCACGTATCCCGGTGGCGACATCGCCGCGGCCACATACACCACGGCCGGCAGTGCATCGATGCCCGCAGCCGCCCGAATCTCTTCAGCATTGTTCACGCCATTCTGCAGGCTCACCACAATCGCCCCGGGCGAAATGTGCCGCGCCAGACTTTTCGCGGTGCTCGCTGTGTCCGTTGTCTTCACGCAAAACAAAATCACTTCCGCCCCGGCCGCGGCCGCAATTTCCGTGGATGCCTCGGGATACACCGTCTCCTGGAACTGCACTGTGTCGAGTTGCAGCCCGGAGTTCTTCACCGCCTCCGCAAAAGCCTGCCGCCCGATCATGGTCACCGGCGCGCCTGCCCGTGCCAGCATCCCGCCAAAATATCCACCGACAGCGCCCGCTCCGATCACCGCCATTTTTGGCCAGCTCATCTCCTCGCTCATCGAATTCCTTTGGTAAGAAGTTTGACGCTCCAGGTCAAGGCTCGAAGGTCAAAAATGATTGCGCAACTCCCGGAACGCCGGGAGTATTACCAGCTTCCCCGATCCCGCCAACACTGCTTCCTGCTCCAGTTGCCACGTGTTCACATGCGGGATGTACACGGCATTCAGGCCCGCTTCCATGGCCGGATTGATGTCGCTGCGTGGACTGTTCCCGATCATCCAGCCATAGGTCTTCACAATCTTGTGCTTGTGCACCAGTGCTCCGTAGGTCTTCGCGTCCTTCTCGGAGACGATCTCGATGGCTTCAAAAAATCCCTGCAGCCCGGAGCGTTCCACCTTCGCTGCCTGCTCCGCCGGTTCGCCTTTGGTAAAAAGGATCAGGCGGTGCCGCGCCGTCAGGTACGCCAGCGTGTCTGGCACGCCGTCCAGAATCTTCGGCGGCGTTCTCTCAAGTTCCATCACGCGATTGTGCACCTGTGCCAGCACCTCGCGCTGCGCCATCTGGTCCGCCAGCTTCAGGTAAGTCTCTTCCAGCGATCTCCCAAAACTCCGCACCCCGTAGCCATACTGGCGGATATTCTTTCGCTCCGTTTCGTTCAGGATGTGGCGGATGTACGCCCGGCTGTACCCGCAGGGTTCTACCAGGCTGATGAAATCATCGATCAGCTTCTCGAAGAAAACGTTATTTTCCCAAAGGGTGTCGTCTGCATCGATCAGCAGTGTGTGGCGCTTCATGGTTTTGAATAGATGACCTCTTTGGGCGGCCGTTCTTCCAACGATTCTCCTGGAGCAAGGGTTTAGTGTAACAGCCCAGCGCCTAAGCGCCCTTCCTCTGACCCGTTGAAAGTTTTTCTAGGATCACGCCGCCCAGCTTCTGCAACTCGCCGAATCGTGTCAGATATTCCTGGAATTCCTGGTTCAGGAGTTGCGCGTCTTGCGGCCCCAGTTGATTCCGCAGGATCATATCGCGCAGCTTCACCGGGTGCGGCAGAAAGCCGTCCTCCCGCAATTCTTCCAGCGCCAGATTTGGATTGTAGTGATACATGCAAGTCCCCCCGAGAGTTCTTCGCCGTCCTCGATGGCAAGACTCTCCTCCAACTATTATTCTACGCAAAATGGTGAGCTGCGAGTTGCCATCTGATGGGACGCCGAGGGCGGCCGGCTACGCGGCGGAAGCTCGAACGGGCACAAATTCATAGCGGTCGATGCGCGCGGCAATCCCGGTTTTGCCGTTGTCCGTAGCTTCGACACGCACGACCTTGCCGTGGCAGCGAATATGCACATCGCCCGCGGAAATGACCTGCTTCGGCAGTGTCAAAACAAAATCGATATCGCTTCCGCTCTCAAACGAAGCTTCCGCCAGGAAATACAGGCCGCGGTAGCTGACGTCTCGCGTATGGGCTTTCAATTCTGGACTGTTTGCATCGTGCGCCATCACCCGAACGGGCAGGGTCATGACAAAGCGTCGCGCTTCGCGCCTGTCCGACAAATCAGCCATTATTTCCCCCTGGAGCTTGGACCGGGGGCGAAAGTAACATTCAATGCCGTAAACTGCAATCCGAAATTGCAACTTTTTAGCTCTAGTACGACAAACTCGCGTAGTGGCAGGCATAGAACTGCCCCACCCCGTTTCCCCAATTGGAGCGGCTCTCTCCAGTTTTCAACAATGACAATGTCCCCATGACTTATCGCAGGCCTACTCATATCAGGTACACTTTTCCTGGCCTTTTATGCGCATTTCCCACGATTCCCGCAATCTCTTTTTGAAGGGTCCTGTCGGCCGTTTGGAGACCATTCTCTGGACTCCAACGCGCTCGGCCCTCCCCTCGCTCGCAGCCCTGGTTTGCCACCCACACCCGCTCTACGGAGGCACCCTCCACAACAAGGTGGTCTATCAAGCCGCCAAATCCCTGGATGCCCTCGGTATTCCGGTCTTGCGGTTCAATTTTCGTGGTGCGGGACTCAGCGCCGGATCACACGACCGCGGCCAGGGCGAGCAGGGCGACGTCCAGGTCGCCATCAATTTTCTTGCCGCGGAATTTCCGAACATCCCCCTGCTTCTCGCCGGTTTCAGTTTTGGGAGCTGGGTCGGCCTTCGCGTTGGCTGTGCCAATCCTAGTGTCGCCGAGCTGATTGGCCTCGGCATTCCCGTCAACAACGCCGATTTCACATTTCTATGGAGCTGCACGAAGCCCAAGCTCTTTGTTCAGGGCGCCAACGATGAGTACGGCGCCCGAACCAAAGTTGCCGAACTCGTTGCCGCACTGCCCGGTGAAAACCAGTTGGCCATCGTCGCTCACGCCGACCATTTCTTTTCTGGCCATCTCCAGCAACTCGACCGGGCCATCACCACTTGGCTCGTTCGCCGTCATCCCGAACTCGCCCATTCCTGATCGGCCCTTTACGTGCCCTCTCCCCGAGAAAACAGCTTATTGAACTCCTCGATTCCCGCCGGCGCCACTTTCACCAGCCGCGTATTCGCTTCCACATGCGCCACGCGCGACATCCCTACAAGCGCCGTGGCAATTCCCGGCGACGATCGCGCAAACTGCAGCGCTCGCTCTACATCATTGTCCAACCCCAGTGCCTCAGCCACGAATGCCGGGAGGTTTTGCGCCACCTGCCCTTGCAGCAGCGCCGCGCTTGCAATCAGCGTGATGCCCAGCTCACCGGCTGCTTCCATCATCGTCTTCGTGTTTCCGCCAATGGTCTGGTTCCCCAGCGTGAGCGCCTCCGTCATCGCCAGGTTATACGGCAGTTGCACGAACCGGAATCGGTGTTGCTCCCCCGCAATCTCCTTCGCCAAACCCGCAATCTCCGCCAGTTGCATCGCCTCCCCCGCGCTCGCCTTCTGCCGGAATCCATTCCACGTGGCCATGCCGTAATACTGAATCCGCCCACGCGCTGCCGCCGATTCCAGAAACACAAACGCTTCTCGTAGCCGCCCCAAAAACTCCGTTTTTGGAATCTCGCTCAGTTGTGTCTCCGGGTTGTGCAGATAATAGACATCCACGCACGCCACGCCCAGATTTTTCAGGCTGCGCACCAATTGGTTTTCCAGGAACCGCGGCGCCATGCAATGGCTGCCCGCCGCAATCTCCTTCGCGGTGAAAATTCCTTTCTGGATGTACTCCTCGAAAAAATAGCGATTGGGGTCCGCTGGCATGGCTCCATCCGGCGTCAGGTATCCCGCTTTGGTGCAGACGACCAGTTCATCGCGCGCGAATCCTTTGTTCGCCAGCACCTTCACCGCCGTGCCTACGCTTCGCTCGCTTCGCTGGAATCTGTAATTGATCGCCGAATCAATGACGTTGATCCCATTCTCCACCGCCACCACCAGTGCGGCCGCGTACCCCGCGTCCATGTTCTCGTTCGGCTGGCCCAGGTACGTTCCAGCCCCAAGAGAGGAAATCGTCAATCCTTGTGCCTCGCGAAAATGTCCCTCCGCCGCTGCCCCGTGAAACTTCGCCGCATATTTCTTGGTCCCTTCTTGTGTCGCTCCCCGGCTCATTTCGGCTCCTCGCTTTTTGCTTTTCCATCTGGAACCCCGGTTTCCTCCTTGGCATTCTTTTTCGGCGCCACCAACCTGGCGCAAGCCCGCAGAATCCGCCGGTACGGCCAGTCTTTCTCCCGATAGAAAATCTCGCCTTCCCGTGGATTGCTGTAGTACCACCGCGCCACCAGGCAAAGGTGCTCGCCCAATTCCGCCGCGCTCTGTCTGCTGTTTCCCGCCGCGGGCGACGTTGCACAGAGCAGGGGCACCCCGCCGCCCATCACACCTTCCAGATACTCGCGGACCGTTTCTTCCGCGGACCGCGGCTCGCTGGTATCCCCAAATCGCAATTCATAGGGTTCCGCCAGCCGCCCTCCTCGTACTGCATAGACTCCAATCGTTTGTTCCCGCGCTGTGCGCTGCAGAATCACTGCATCCAGGTCCTGTACCCTCCGAGCCAGCTCCGGCCTCCCGCGCAGCACATCATCCAGCTTCTCCACTTTCTTGTGAATCGCCGCCGCGCGCTCGAAATCCAGTTCTTCGCTGGCCTTCTCGCGTTCCGCTTCAAATCCTCCGCGCAGCGAGCCCCCGCTCGTCTCCAGGAACGCCACCAACCGGTTCACCTCCACGTCGTACTCTTCCTTTGTGCAACCCGCAAAACACGGCGCCAGGCACATTTTCATCTCGGAATACAGGCATCCCGGAAAGGTGGGGTCGCGCCGGATTTTGATCTGGCACCGCCGCACCTTGAAAAAATCCAGCATCTTCTCCGCAAACGCTTGCGCCGCGCGTCGCGACGCGAACGGCCCATAGTAAGCTCCCGCCGCTGGCAACCCTTGCTCATCCACCGCAATGCGCCGTGTCACGTAGCAGCGCGGGTAAGCATTGCGCAAATTCACTTTTAGCACGGCTGCTGGCCGGAGTCGCATCAGGTCTCGATATCGTTTTGGGAAGATCTGTTTGGCGTGGCGATAGTAGGTCAGCGCCTGCTCAAATGCCGACCCCGTCTCGCGGTACTGCACGGCCCGCGCAAACTCGCGCAGGTTCAACCGCTTGCTCGCGGGATCCGCCGGGCCCAGCAGTCGTTGCAGGCGCCGCCGCAAGTCCGCTGTCCGTATCAAGTACGGCTCTGCGTTTTCTTCCCGGGGTTCAATCAGGCAGACGGCCGGCCTCGCCGGGAGCAGCGAAAAAAACTCCGCGTCGTCTTCCGCTTTGAATGCAAGTCCCGCGTCGAGTTCCAGCACCCCGCCAGAATACTAAATCTTGTCTCCCAAACGCCAAGAACCCGCACACGCGGACGCGCAGCCTAGCCCGGCTCGACGGCGAACAAACGCTACGCCCCTTTCTTTCTGGTCTCCAATGATCGGATTCTCGACAGGTGAGACTTCGTAGCCACGGACTTCAGGTGGCTCACTCTATGCGAATTTCTTCTTACGCCTTCTGCAGCGCGGGCGCTCCCCCGACGTGCAGTGACTGCAGCTCCGCTCGCATCTCATACTTACGCATCGCCCTTCGAATCAGCGCGGTCGGCCACAATCCGCGCCATGTCATCAGGATCGCGCCCTTCCACGTCAATAAGTAAGTTTCCCCACTCGGCGCCAGGTACATGTAGCCCATCTTCGCGTGCCGCGGTCCATAATTCTCCAGCACGCGCACCAACCGTTGAATCTCTTGTCCCTTCGGCTCGCCTTGTGCCCATTGTCCGTGGGCGTACTTTTCGCACAGGTTCATATGCACCTGATAGAGCTCGCACGGCTCTTGGATCTCCGGAAACCGGAACACATGAACTTCTGGATTATCCGGCGTCAGCGGCAAAACGCTGTTCGTGTTCGTTTCCACCGCCATTCCGTTTCCGAAGCGCGTCGAAAACTCGAAATAGCCCGTAGTTCTCTGCGGCGACGTGGCCACGGAAACGTTGGCAAAATCGTTCGTCGTCCGGTTGCAGAAATGCGCGATGAAGCTTTGCGTGTTGCTTGCCAGCACGGCGCAGTCGTAGCACCCGAGAAACTCGAAGCCCAGGTTCTGCATCTGCGGTATCCGCGATTGGATGTACGCCGATACTTCCTGCGGCAGTTCTTCCACTGGCACCTGCACCGGCCTGCAGTGCGCCGCAAACCGAAAACCGCTCCGCACGCCCATCGGCGCTATCAAGTGCATGGACCCGAGCAGTATTGCCGCATCTCGCCACAAGTGTTCGTACATGGGTTCAAATCGCGCGGGGCGGCGCGATGCCTCCGTAAATTAGTGTGATTCCTGTTTCCATTATTCAGGAACCACCCCACATCGGTGGGATTTATCCTTGGAAGGTCTCAAGTTCGTTAACGCAGGTTCATAATAGCATACTTATAGAGAATGATAATAGATAATGTGTCTACGTCAGACTGGGGTCTATCCCGGTTAAGTTCTATCTGGAAGGCGAAGCCTGCTGCTGCCTCTTCAACTTACTCTGAAGCCCAACAGGTCGCGCGCACGGGTCCTCTTTATCCCTTCAGCACCCACGACGCAATCACCAGCCTCTGAATCTCGCTGGTCCCCTCATAGATCTCCGTGATCCGCGCATCCCGGTACGCTCGCTCCACCGGGTACTCCCGGCTGTAGCCATACCCGCCGTGAATCTGGATGGCCTTATGCGTCACGCGCGTCGCCATTTCGCTGGCAAACAGTTTCGCCGTCGCCGCTTCCTGGCTGAAACGCCCGCCGCTATCCTGCTTCCACGCCGCTTTCCTCACCAGCAGCCGTGCCGCATCAATCTCCGTGGCCATGTCCGCCAGCATGAACTGAATCGCTTGAAATTCCGCGATTGGGTGCCCGAAAGCCATGCGCTCCTTGGCCCATTTCAACGCGGCTTCAAACGCGCCCTGTGCAATGCCCGTGGCCTGCGCCGCGATCCCGATGCGCCCGCCATCCAGCGTCGAAAGCGCCACCTTGTACCCTTCGCCTTCATTTCCAATGCGGTTCGTCACCGGCACCGCACAGTCCGTGAAAACCAACTCGCTGCACGCCGTCGCGTTGATCCCCAGCTTTTTCTCCTCTTTTCCTACCTTGAACCCGGGCGTTCCCTTTTCCACCACAATGGCTGTGATGCCGCGCTCGCCTTTGGCCGGATCGGTGTTCACGTACACGATGGCCGCATCCGCCACGCCGCCGTTTGTGATCCACGCCTTCGTGCCGTTGATCACGTACGTGTCACCCTGTTTCACCGCCTTCGTCTGCAGCGCTGCCGCGTTCGAGCCCGTTTGCGGCTCCGTCAGCGCGTAACACCCGATCTTTTCGCCGCGCGTGAACGGCAGCAGAAACTTTTTCTTCTGCTCCTCCGTTCCGTAACGATGAATGGGATCGCAGAACAGCGAATTCTGCACGCTCAGGATCACGCCCGTCGAAGCGCAGCATCGCGAAATCTCTTCGATCACGATCGTGTACGCCAGGTGGTCAAAACCCGCCCCGCCCTCGGCTTCCGGAAACGCCACGCCCGTCAAGCCTAGCTCCGCCGCCTTCTTGAACAGTTCCCGCGGAAAGTGTCCCGTCTCGTCCAGTTCCTTGGCCAGCGGGCGCACCTCGGACTCCGCGAATTCCCGCACGCTCTTTTGCAGCAGCTTCTGTTCTTCACTCAGTTCCAGATTCACGGCAACTCCCCGCTCAAAAGCTAAACCATGATTTGAGCTCGCGATTCTACCTTGTCAACTTAACTCCCGTCACTTTGTCATCCCGCCTGCCCCGAGCTTCGAGGGGAGCGAAGCGAGGGATCTGCTTTTTCTCTTCCTTACGCCAACGCCTTCCTTAGCTTCTCAAACGTGGCCTTCAATTCCTCGGGATGCACGCGCGTTTCCCCCGTCACGGTCATGAAATTCGTATCGCCAATCCATCGCGGCAGCATGTGCAGATGCAGGTGCCCCACCACGCCGGCGCCAGCCGCCTTCCCCAAGTTCATGCCCAGGTTCATCCCGTCTGGCTTGTAAACGATGCGGAACGCCGCCTCCACCTTTTGCGCCAACTCCATCATTTCCTTCAACGCCTCCGCATCGCAGAGATTCAATTCCGCGACATGCGCGTACGGCACAATCATCACGTGCCCGGAGGTGTATGGATAGCGGTTCAAGATCACGAATATCCTCTTCCCCCGGTAGACCACCAGCACCTCTTCATCGTGGGTGTTCTTGACCGCAGCGCAGAAAAAACACTCGGCCTGCTTGCCCTGCGTTACTTCGGTCATATATTGGAACCGCCACGGCGACCAAAGGTAATCCATCGTTTGCAATCCTCACTCGCACAATCTCGCACTCAGCATAACCCAAAATTCTCTTCGCAACCGGATCTTGTCTTCTGCAAAAAAAACGCCCCGAACTTGCCGGGGCGTCCACAATCTTTAATTAGCAGAGTTCATCCTCACGAAGGCGCTGCTTCGCTTGGCGCTGCCTCCGGGCTGTTGACGAAATCCTTCAATTCCTTGCTCGGCTTGAAAAACGGAATCTTCTTCGCCGGCACATCCACCTTCTCGCCGGTCTTCGGGTTGCGGCCCACGCGGCCCCGCCGCTGCCGTGTCCGGAAGCTTCCGAATCCCCGGATCTCGATCTTGTCGCCCTTCTGCAGCGCGTCGATGATGCTTTCAAAAATCGTCTCGACGATGGTCTCCGACTCTTTGCGAGGAAGTTCCGTCACCCGCAGCACTTCCTCGATCAAGTCGGCCTTCGTCAACGTCGGTTGCTTTGTCATCGTCCCTGCCTCTTCAATCGTATCCCGTTTGGCCCGCACAACTTCCTGGTGCGAGGCGACTTAGAGGGGCTTCGCCTCTAGCTGACCCTCTTCCTATCATTAAAACGGCCCTCAGGTAAACGAATTTTCGCGCCACATCCCCTGGGCGAGGAAATTCTGTGTGCTTGCCTACCGGGACGCCAGCTTCTGCTTCATGGCATCGCCAATCGTTGCCGTCGCCGAGGATTTCGTCGACTTGTACTGTTCGATCTCCTTGCGTTCAATTTGCCGCACGGCCGCGCGGTAGCTTAGCCCGATCCGCCGCGTGTCGGAACTGATCTTGATGATCTTGAAATCGTATTCCTTCCCGGGTTCCAGCGGTCCCGCGCTCTTCAGCGGTCCCGTGGTCGGCCGGAAGCTCGAGGCCCCATCGTCGCGGCGCTTGCGCTCCTCAATCTCCGTGTTGTGGCACAGACCTTCGATGTTGTCGCCAAGCTCCACGAAGGCGCCAAATGTCGCGATCCGCGAAACCTTGCCCTTCACGATTTCGCCCACGCGGTGCTGCTTGAACCAATCGCCCCAAATGTCGTTCACCTGCTTCATGCCCAGCGACACCCGGCGGTTTTCCGGATCGATCCGCAATACCTTCGCAGTGATCGGCTCGCCCTTCTTGAACACCTCGTGCGGGTTCTTCACGCGGCCGGTCCAGCTTACATCGCCAACGTGCACCAGTCCGTCGAAACCATCTTCGATCTCGATGAATGCGCCAAACTCCGCGATGTTCCGCACCTTCCCGGTCACCACCGTGCCCACTGGATACTTCTCCGCCACCAGCATCCATGGATCGGCCTGCGCCTGCTTCATTCCCAGCGAAACGCGCCGGTCGCTTGGCTTGATATCCAGCACCACCACGTCCACTTCTTCGCCGGCCTTCACTACCTTCGAGGGGTGCGTCGGCTTCTTTGACCAGCTCATCTCCGTCACGTGCACCAGTCCTTCGATGCCTTGTTCCAGCTCGACGAAGGCGCCGTAATCCACCACGCCGACCACCTTGCCCTTGTACTTCCCGCCCGCGGGATACCGTTCCGCCGCGTCCGCCCATGGGTCCTTGGTCAACTGCTTCAGGCCCAGCGACACCCGCTGCTTGTCCTTGTCAAACTTCAAAATCATTACATCGACTTCCTGCTCCGGCTTGACCACGTCGCTTGGATGGCGCACGCGTCCCCAGCTCAGGTCCGTAAGGTGCAGCAATCCGTCGATTCCGCCCAGGTCCACGAAAGCGCCGTAGTCTGTCACGTTCTTCACCGTGCCGTGCACCACTTGTCCTTCGCTCAACTTCTCCATCAATTCCGCGCGCTTAGCGTGCAACTCTTCCTCGAGAATTGCCCGCCGGCTCACCACCACATTCCCGCGCCGCCGGTTCAGCTTCGTGATGCGCACCTGCACTTCCTGGCCCATCAGGCCGTCCAGGTTGGCCGTCGGCCGCAGGTCATACTGCGAACCCGGCAGGAACGCGCGCACGCCACCGACGTCCACCACCAGCCCGCCCTTGATGCGGTCCACTACCTTAGCCGTGATCGTTTCCTTGGATTTGTATTGCGCGTCAATCTTTTCCCACGTCCGCCGCCGCAGCACCTTCTGGTACGTCAATATGACGAACCCGTCCTTGTGCTCTCCCGTGCGCTGCACTTCAATCGTCGCGTTCGGCTCCGGGCGCGGAATCTCCGTCTCCGTGAACTCCACCGCCGGAATCAGGCCCTCGGTCTTTCCGCCGACGTCCACCACCACGCCCTGTTCCGTGTACGCCACTACCTTCACTTCAATAATTTCGTTTTGCGCCGCGGCTTCCTGCGGCTCGCTGTACTGCTCGATCAGCTTGCTCATCTCTTCCGCGCCGGCAGCTTCTTCGGCCGCCGCTGCTGCTTCGGCGTCTACGACCGCCGCTTGCGCGTGCGCTTCCGCCGTCTCGTGGACTTCGTCAGCCTTCACGGGCTCGGCGGGCGCAGGGGTATCCGGCGTGGCGCTCGCGGCGGCCTTTTCTGTCGCGGGCGGTTCGGCTGCGGGCGTCTCCGCGCTGGGCTTGACTTCTTCGTTCGGGGTGCTCTCGCTGGCCTGGGTTGCTGCGGTTCCTGTTGCAGAAGATACGGGGTTATCGTGGTCAGAAAACATTTCAGTCGCCTCCGGGATTTCTATCCCTGTTTTTGTCGAGTCAATCCTTGCTGAATCCCTACCGGGGTGATGCAAGGAGGGTTACAACGGGGCAGTACAAAACATTGAACTGCTTCGCAGTAACTCGTTAGCTTTCACTTGGATGCCGCGAACATAGCTGTACGCCGCACCCCACTTACCCACAAGGATACCCGCCGCCCCAACCCCTGTCAATCAATGGCAAACACCCCCAATCCAGTCAACGCGCGGCGTTTACGTTCAGGCAACCCGCTTTGTGGAACCCGGCGCCAGCGTTTGGCTCTCATGGAATAATGCGCGGAGACAAGCTTCACCAGTCCTCTAGAGCCAAAGTGAGTCTATGCATACTCTTCCTGTCTTGATTCTTCTGTGTGTTGATGTGCTGATCTTTCTCGGTGCGGCCTTCCTGTGGGATAAATCACCGGCCCGGAGGGAGAACCTCCTCCTGTCCGCTTTGTTCCTCGGTTCGGGCATGCCCGCCTTGATCTATCAGGTGGTGTGGCAAAGAACCCTCTTTGCCATTTACGGTGTGAACGCCGAATCTGTTGCCGCGGTCGTGAGCGCTTTTATGCTTGGCCTGGGCCTTGGCGGTCTCCTGGGAGGATGGCTCTCGGCGCGTTATCCCAAGCACGCACTCCTCTTTTTCGGATTTTCTGAACTTGGTGTAGCCGTATTTGGGTTGAATTCTCTACGCATTTTCCATTGGGCCGCTACACTCTCTGCGGGAGCGAACCTCGCTTCGGTTATCTGCTTCAGCACCGCGGTTTTGTTGGTGCCTACGCTGCTTATGGGAGCTACTCTGCCGCTGCTGGTGGAGCACTTTGTTTCGCGCTCCAGCCGCGTTGGAGTTTCCGTCTCCCGATTGTATTTTGCAAATACCCTGGGTTCCGCTATCGCTTGCTATCTCTGCGCGACTTTTGTCTTGAGGAGTCTTGGTCAGAGTGGTTCCGTGACGCTTGCGGCCTGCCTTAACACGCTGGTCGGCGCCACGGCCTATCTCTATGGGCGGCACACCTGGAAGAGCGTCGAAAAAGTCGAAGAAACATCAAACCGGGGCTCTCAGGCTCCCGTCATTGCCCTGTGGAAGGCCACCTGCCTCGCAGCGCTTGCTGGGTTCATCAGCCTGGGCTTTGAGATTGCCTGGTTCCGCGTCTTCGCTATTGCCTCGGGCGACCGCGCCCCGGCTTTCGCGCTCCTCCTGGCCACCTTCTTGGCCGGAATCGCCGGTGGCGCTTACGTCTGCGAGAAATTCACGGCGGATCTGGACCCCTCGATAGTCTTGAGGACAGTGGGTGTGCTGCTCCTTCTGTCTGGAGCCCTCTCGCCCTTCCTCCCTGGCCTGGTGGCGAGTTTGGTCGTTCGCAAGTTGAACTACCTTTGGAGCGCACCCGCCTTTTTCATCGTTGCGGGCATGGTGGGCTGCATTTTGCCGTTACTATGCCAATTGTCGGTTGTGGCGGACGAAAAAGCCGGTCGCAAGGTGGGCTTGATCTATGCTTCGAATATCGCGGGATCCGTCCTCGGAAGCCTCGGTATCGGATTTGTCTGGATGCAATTCTTCGGCTTGCGCGCGATCGCATTGCAACTGGCTGCCCTTGCCCTGATTGCCGGAACGGCACTCCTCTTGTACCGAAGTGCTGCCTCCGTGAGGCGCCCTGTTTGGAGTTGGGCGCTCATCCTGCTTTCCGCCGTCGCCCTGCCCCTTTCTCTGCCCACATTTCACTTCCTATACGAGAGATTGATCTTCGCTTCCCGGTCGCAGAATCACGCGCCGTTTGCCAGAATCCTCGAAAATCGCAACGGCGTTATATGTGTCACGCCCGAAAATGCCGTGTTCGGTGGTGGAGTTTACGATGGGTTCTTCCTGATTGATCCCGCGCATGACGCCAACCACACCCTGCGGGCTTTTGCGCTGATGGCGTTTCACCCTGCTCCGAAACGCGTCTTGATGATTGGATTGTCCTCCGGTTCATGGGCTCAGATACTTATCAACGTTCCTCACGTTGAGCACCTTGACGTTGTCGAGATAAATCCTGGTTATCTCGAACTAATCCCTGAGTACCCCGTCGTCCGCTCTCTTCTTCAAAATCCCAAATTGCACGTTTACATTGATGATGGCCGTCGCTGGCTTGTGGCTCATCCGGACGAGAAATACGACCTGATTGTGTCTAATAACACCTTTCACTGGCGGGATCACAGTACGACGTTGCTTTCGCGCGAGTACTTCCAATTGGTTCGAGGACATTTGAATCCCGGCGGGCTCTACTATTTCAATACCACAGATTCCGCTGAAGCTGTTGCCACCGTCTTGAGCGTTTATCCTTACGGCCTGCGCATCATAAATTTCGTTGTTGTGAGCGATACCCCGATCGTGTTCGACAAGCAAAGATGGCTCGACACTCTGGTTGACTTTCGCATTGATGGGAGAAGTTTATTCGACCGCGGCAATCCGTCGAATTCCGCCATTTTCCCGGCCTACAGCGCCTTCGCAGATACTCTTAACGCTCCCCCACGCTTAATCGGACTCGAGAATTCGGACTCCTTGCGTCAGCGCCTGGGAGTGCAGAGGTTGATCACCGACGACAACATGGGACGGGAGTGGAGCACCGATGTCGTGCTTCCCTGGCGGTAGGCCGTCCTGAACTGCAACCTCTGTCAGAACGGCGCGGACTGATTCGTCAGGCAAGTTGCCTGCTTCAGGTTTTGAAGCTTCCACTCCAGCTTCTATGCCCTTGCCCGGCCCGCCTGCCGCGTCTCTCGCCGAAAATCCGGCGCACTCACTGTCACCGTCCGGCACATCTCATACAAACGTGACCTCATCCGCGCGCCGATGCGGTCCGCCAGCGTGTCCTCTTTCACCGCCACGCGCTGCCCGCCCGGCAACCGCGCGCCCTCCACAGGGCTTGCTGTCTCGTCAATATAGTTCGTCGTCAGAATCGTCATGCGCCGCTCGTTGTATCGCGCGTTCAGCACCAATCCAATGATGTCCAGCACCCACGCGGAAGGTTTGCTTGCCCCCAGATCGTCCAGCACCAATATTTCCGCCGTCCGCACCGGCTCCAGAACCCCCATCTCCGTGGATTCGCTCGCCGGGTTGTAGCTCGCCTGAATCTCCTTCAACAATTCCCGGTAGTCGCAGAACAACCCGCCGTGCCCTCGCCGGATCAGCTCCTTCAATCCCGCCACCGCCAGGTGCGTCTTCCCCACGCCTGACGGCCCCATCAGTAGCAAACCCTTTTCCGTCGCCGGATATTCTCGCACAAATCCCTGCATCAGCAACTTCGCCTGCTTCAACGATTGCTCGTGCTCTGAAGTCCAGGTCTTCCCATCCGCCAAATCCGTGGCATAGCTCTCGAAATCGCAATGCTCATAGCGCTTCGTAATCCGCGCCCGCTCCATCACCACGCCCGCGCGCTCTTCCATTCCGCATTCGCACGCCACCGCCACGCTGCCCGGCGTGCCATCCTTCCGCGCTACCAGCTTCCACCCCGTCCCTCTGCAAACTGCGCAATCTTCGCGTGCCATGTTTCCTTTTTGGAGTGCGGGAGCTTGCTCCCGCTTTTGCGGTCTCAGCCGCTCACCCAGACGATCCGCCCTCACAACCGCAACAATCCGCCAGCGCTCCATCGCCAACCGCCATCATACGTCCCAGGCCGTCACGCTACAATCGGCCTCTCCTGCGGAAATCTGTGCACAAAAAGAAACGCCCCGACCAATCGGGGCATTACTTACAACTTATAACTGAAAGCTTACAACTGTTCCTATTTCCCCACCCGCGGTTCCGTTTTCACAATCGCCGTCTTCGGCATCTTCTCTTGCGTCCGCGCCATCCGCGACAATTCCTGCTGCACCACGTGGGCAAACTCGCCCATTTGCCGTTCCATCTCGATCATCTTCTCTCTCATATTCAAAATGATCTCGATTCCCGCCAGGTTCACGCCCATGTCCCGCGCCAGCGTCAGGATTACGTCCAGCCGCTCCAGGTCGGAATCCGTATACAGCCGCGTGTTCCCCTGCGATCGCGACGGCTTCAGCAAGCCCACGCGCTCATACAAGCGCAATGTTTGCGGGTGCAGCTTATAGAGCTCCGCCACCGCGCTGATCATGTACCCGGCCTTGGCCCGTTTTTTTGCTTTCACTGGCATGTGGGTTATAACTTCTCAGTTCTGAGTTTTAAGCATTAAGTTCTAAGTTTTAAGTAAACCCAGCCGCCAAAGTCTTACTTAAAACTTATTACTTACAACTTATTACTAGCACTCCCTCACACTCCTGCCTTCGCAAACAAATCCTTCCGCGGATCCGCGGGCGCAATTTCCTCCAACTCCTTCATCAAGTGCCGCACCCGCTCATCGGTCGGCTCCGGTACAATCACCTGGATTTCCACGTACTGATCCCCGCGCGCCCCGCTCTTTCCATGCGGTACGCCCTTTTCCTTCAGCCGCAATGTCCTTCCGCTGTTTGTGCCCGGAGGAATCCGCACCAGCGACCTGCCGTCAATCGTGGGCACTTCGATCTTCCCGCCCAGCGACGCCTCCGGCACCGTCACCGGCACCTTCGTGTACAAGTCATTCCCCCGCCGTTCGAAATACGGGTGCGGCCTCACCACCACCTGCAAGTACAAATCGCCCGCCGGCGCGCCCATCGTGCCTGCGTTGCCTTTCCCCGGCACGCGCACGCGTCCGCCATTCGCCACGCCCGCCGGGATGCGCACATCAATCGTTTCAGTTCGCCGCACGCGCCCTTCGCCGCCACACGTTCGGCACGGCGTCCGCAACTTGCCCGTACCGCCGCAACGGCTGCACGGCACGTTGAAACGCATCTTCCCTGCGGTCTGCTGGACGGACCCGCTTCCATTGCATGTTGGGCAGGTCTGCGGTGAGCCCACCGCTCCCGTTCCGTGACACGTCTCGCACGTATCCATCCGCGTGATCTGCAATTTCTTCACCGCGCCGCGCACTGAGTCCCAGAAATCAATCTCGATTTGGTATTCCAGGTCGCCGCCGGGTTCTTCCTCCGGCTCCATCGCCGCCGCGCCCCGTCGCCCGCCGAAGAACTGGCCGAACATGTCCCGGAAACTCGAGCCGCCCCCCTGCTGCCCGCCAAAATCGAATCCGCCAAAATCGAAATTCACGTCTCCGGTGCCGGCATCTGTTCCACCGCCATATCCGGCCGGCGGCGCATTGTCACTATAGAAGCCGTATTGGTCGTACATCTCCCGTTTCTTCGTGTCCGAGAGCACGTCGTATGCTTCCTGCAACTGCTTGAATTTTTCTTCGGCTGATTTGTCGCCGGGATTCAGATCCGGGTGATACTTCCGCGCCAGCTTGCGAAACGCCGTGCGAATCTCTTTCGCCGTCGCCTTCCGCGGCACTCCCAATTGTTCGTAGTAATCTTGTTTTGAGCTAGTCGGCATGAATTTCTTTATGTAGTGGCCGGTCTTAAGACCGGCCACTCTTCGCTTCCGCGCACAGGGCCCGGTCAGCCCGGACCCCCACGCACGATCTACAAACCATCGCGACTCTCATTATCAGAGACCCTTACTGCGACCCGGTTCCTGATAACTGATAACTGACAACTGCACCAGCTCAATTCGGCTTTTTATTCTCGTCTACGTCCACGTACTCAGCGTCGATCACATCGCCAGGCTTATGCCCCCCCTGCGCGCTCCCGCCGCCTGTGGACCCAGGCCCCGCACCAGCCCCTGCTGCGCCTGCTTGCTCCGCGCCGCCGGCTGACTGCGTCTTCTTGTACAACTCTTCCGCCATCTTGTGCAGCGTCTTTTCTACGTTTTCTGTCGCCGAGCGCAGCCGGGCCACGCCGCCTTCGTTCATCGCCTTCTTGGCATCTTCGATCGCCTCTTCGGCGTGCTTCACATCGTCTTCCGGCAGCTTGTCGCGGTTCTCGCGGATGGTTTTCTCCGCGTGGTACACAATGCCATCCAGACGGTTCCGCGCCTCGACCTCTTCCATGCGCTTGCGGTCATCCTCGGCGTGCGATTCCGCTTCCGTGCGCATTTTCTCGGCTTCGTCCTTGGTCAAACCCGTCGAAGCGGTGATGGTGATCTTCTGCTCCTTGTTCGTGGCTTTGTCCTTCGCGCTCACGTTCAAGATGCCGTTCGCGTCAATGTCAAACGTCACCTCAATCTGTGGTATGCCACGCGGCGCAGGCGGAATTCCGTCCAGTTTGAACGTCCCCAGCGACCGATTGTCCTTTGCAAACTTCCGTTCGCCCTGCAGAACGTGGATCTCCACCCCCGGCTGATTGTCCGAAGCCGTCGAATACGTCTCCACCTTGCGCGTCGGTATCGTGGTGTTCCGCGGAATCTGCACGGTCATCACGCCGCCCAGCGTCTCCACGCCCAGCGACAACGGCGTCACGTCCAGCAGGAGAATGTCCTTTACCTCGCCGGCCAGCACCGCGCCTTGAATCGCCGCGCCTACGGCCACCACCTCATCCGGGTTCACGCCCTTGTGCAATTCTTTCCCGCCGAAGAACGTGCTCACCAGCGACTGCACCTTCGGAATACGCGTCGAACCGCCCACCAGCACCACTTCCTGGATGTTCTGCGGCGACATCTTCGCGTCTTCCAGCGCCTGCTTCACCGGCCCCATCGAGCGGTCCAGCAAGTCCTTCATCAACTCTTCCAGCCGCGTCCGCGTCAGCTTCTGCTGCATGTGGATCGGCCCGCTTGGCCCCGCGGTGATGAACGGCAGGTTGATCTCTGTCTCCATCATCTGCGAAAGCTCGATCTTTGCCTTTTCCGCCGCTTCCTTCAGCCGTTGCAGCGCCATGCGGTCTTTGCCCAAATCAATTCCGTGCTCTTTCTTGAACCCATCGATGAGCCAGTCCACGATTCTCTGGTCCACATCGTCGCCGCCCAGGTGCGTATCGCCATTGGTGGATTTCACTTCCACCACACCGGCGCCAACTTCCAAAACCGAAATGTCGAACGTGCCGCCGCCCAGGTCGTACACCGCGATCGTCTCATCGCTCTTTTTTTCCAGTCCGTACGCCAGCGCTGCCGCTGTCGGCTCGTTGATAATGCGCACCACTTCCATGCCCGCGATTTCTCCGGCCTGTTTTGTCGCTTGCCGTTGCGCGTCGTTGAAATACGCCGGCACGGTGATGACCGCCTTCGTCACCTTCTCTCCCAGAAAATCTTCCGCGGCATTCTTCAACTTCGTCAGGATCATCGCGGAAATTTCCGGCGGGCTGTACACCTTCCCCGCCACCTCGATACGCGCGTCATCGTGGTTGCCCTTCACCACCTTGTAGGGCACGCGCTTCATCTCTTCGCTGACTTCGTCGTAACGCCGCCCCATGAACCGCTTGATCGAATACACCGTGTTCTCGGGATTCGTCACCGCCTGGCGCTTGGCCACTTGCCCCACCAGCCGCTCCCCGGCCTTCGTGATCGCCACCACCGAAGGGGTCGTGCGCGTTCCCTCCTGGTTCGGGATCACTACCGGCTCGCCGCCTTGCATCACGGCCACCACGGAGTTAGTTGTTCCCAGGTCAATTCCAATGATTTTGCTCATATCCTCGTCTCTCCTTCTGCTTCTGCAATCTTCCAAAACTCTTTTCGTCTAAGGTCTTTCTAAGCTCTAAATAACTTAGTAAGGCGGCTTCCCATCAACCCTCAAAAGCGATGCCCCACCCGATCTACCCTCTTGAGTCCTCCCCCTAACGTCCCCCAATATACAAGTTGAGTGTGATGTTGTCAAGTTATTTGATATCGAATATAAATTACTTTATGTCAATGTGTTACAGCCACTTCCATCCCCTTCCAGCCGAGTTTTCCTGCATTTGGACTCAAGTCTGTCGGGCTGCCTTTTCCCTCCGTCAACTCCTAAGCCATCGCTCCCTTTCCATCCCCTCCATCTCCGCGCTGCATCCCATCCTCATGTCCGCTTCGTCATCCTGCTTTCCACCATCACCCAGCACCGGCAGGAGCTGTGATACTCTGGCCATGAATTCACCAATCTTTCTCGATTCGGAGGAATCCTTGATCCGCCGGCTTCTTCTTGGTTTTGCCACCGTCCTGATGTTCGCTGTGCTTCGCGGCGCTATTCTTGCCGCTCTCCCCCCACAAAAACCGCAAATCAAGAATACGGCGACCAATGCCAAGTCCTCTTCGCAAACCAAGTCTGCCGATGCTGCGGCAGCCCTCACCACCATCTCCGTCCGCGGCGTCAACGACATCGACCCTGCAAAGGCCTTCGGCTCCAAGAACGCTCCGGTTCTCATGGAAATCTTCAGCGATTTTCAGTGCCCCGCGTGCAAGCAGCTCTTCGCTACCACCACACAGAAAGTCATGGACAACTATGTCAACACCGGCAAGGTCTATCTCATCCATCGCGATTTTCCCTTGCCCATGCATGCCTACTCCCGCGTGGCTGCCAGCTATTCGCGTGCCGCGGCGCACATTGGCCGAGGTGAGGAAGTCGAACAGGCCATCTTCCAGAATCAGGAAAAGTGGGAAGCGACCGGCGATATTCAGGGCACCGTCGCCGCTGTCCTGAGCGCCAGCGAAATGAAAAAGGTGCAAGCCCTCGTCGACGCCAAGACCTACGACCCCCTCGTCGAAAAGGACAGACAGCTTGGCCTGTTGGTTCCGGTGAACCAGACTCCCTACAGCGTCCTGCACACCAAGTCCGGCCAGACTTTTCCGGTCGTCGGCTATGTCAGCTACGACGTCTTAAAGACTTTTTTGGACCAGCTTGTCGCTCAGAAATAGGCAGGAACGCCATGATGCAGTCCGCCCCTTTCAATTACCGCCGCCTCATCATCTGGATCGGACGTATCGTTCTCGCCGCCATCTTCATTTATGCTGGCTATGCCAAGCTCTTTCGCCCGGACATGCATCCACGTCCGCCCATTCCCATCGCGCTTTCTCTCTTCGCTCTGCAAATCGATTCCTACCAGATGCTTCCGCCGTGGGCTGTGCTCTTCGTCTCCAAGACCCTGCCTTTCGCCGAAATTGCCATCGGTCTTCTCCTTCTCATTGGCTGGCAACTCCGCATCTGGGCCACCATCACCACACTCATCATTGGCGGTTTCTTCGCCAGCGTCGTTCGTGCCTATGCTCTTCATCTAGACATCAACTGTGGCTGTTTCGCCAAGCCCGAGCCGCTCACCGGTATCACCGTGCTCCGCGACGGCGCTCTCCTTCTCCTCGCCGTCCTCATGACCGTCTTCGCCTTCCACGAGGCCCGCCGTCCCCATCCCTGGTCTGCTCCAGCGAAGCCCTCGACCTAGCGCTGTGACTCTCTTCTCATCTTTAGCTCAAGCCAGCTTCCGCATACGGCGTTTCCTCTCCCTTCCCGCATCCACATTTAGAAACTTTGCTGTGCTTGCCTCTCTGCAATCCCCATCCATCTGTTCTAGAATTCTCTTTCGATGCTAAGTCTCCCTCCCATCACTCTGCGCCTACGCGGCTGGAAGCTGATTGACCGCGTCGCCCTCGCCTTCCTCTTGCTCTGCTCCATTGCCCTCGGCGCTGCCACTGGCCTTCTCTTTGTTTATGAAAGCGATCTCCCCGAAATCCACGCTCTGGAAACCTATCGTCCCAACGTCGTCACCGAAATCTACGCCGATGATGGCCAGCTCGTCGGCAGCTTCGCCCTGCAGCGCCGCATCCTCATGACCTGGGAGCAAATTCCCAAAGTCCTCTACAACGCCGTCATCGCCATCGAGGACCAGCACTTCGAGGATCACTGGGGCGTCGATTTTCCCCGCGTCGCCGGCGCCGCCTACCGCAATCTCATCAAGCGCCGCAAGGTCGAAGGCGCCAGCACGATCACCATGCAGCTAGCCGGCAATCTCTTCCTCGACCGTAGCGATCGCAGCTTCCGCCGCAAAGCCCAGGAAATTCTCCTCGCCCTGCAAATCGAGCGGCGCTACACCAAGCCGCAAATCTTCACCATGTACGCCAACCAGGTCTATCTCGCTCACGGCAACTACGGTTTCGCCGCCGCCTCGCAATTCTATTTCGGCAAGCCCGTCAGCGACCTCAAGCTCCAGGAAGCCGCGCTCCTCGCCGGCATGATTCGCGGCCCGATGTATTCGCCGCTGGTCGACCCCGCGCGCGCCCTTGCTCGCCGCAACCTCGTCCTGCACCAGATGCGCGAAGAAGGAAAGATCACCGCTGCCGAGGAGGAAGCTACAAGGAAAACGCCCCTCGGCCTGCACCTGCAATATCCGCGCAACGATCTCGCTCCCTATTTCTTTGAAGAGATACGCAAATACCTGGAATCCACTTACGGCACCGAAGCCGTTCATGAACGCGGTCTCCGCGTCTACACCACGCTCAACATCCAGATGCAGAAAGCCGCCAATCAAGCCCTGCGCGATGGCCTGCACACCTACGATCGCCGCCACGGCTGGCGCGGCAAGCTACCCAACGTCCTCAAGGACAATCTCGGCAAGCTCGACACCTACGAAGACGACGATTGGCGCCACGCTATCGAGAAGGGAAGCTACGTCACGGGCCTCGTCGTCGCTGTCGACGACAAAAGCGCCACCGTTAAGATCGGCACCTATCGCGCCCTATTGTCTCCCTCGGACATGGCTTGGACCGGCCACAGAAGACTTAATGAAATCCTCGCCGTCGGCGATCTCATCCAGGTCTCCATTCAGGATTTGCGCGAAACCACCGCGCGCATCCAGCTCGAACAGCAACCCGCCCCGCAAGCCGCCATGATCGCCATTGACAACCCTACCGGCGAAATCAAAGCCATGGTCGGCGGCTACAGCTTTGAAGATTCCAAATTCAATCGCGCCACGCAGGCCTACCGCCAGGTCGGCAGTTCCTTCAAGGTTTATGTCTACTCCGCTGCCGTCGAGAAGGGTTCCTCGCCTTTTGACACCATCGTGGATGCCCCCTTCACCACCATCAGCGGCGGCCAACCCTATTCCCCGCACAACTATGACGAAAAATACGAAGGCACCATCACGCTCCGCCGCGCCCTCGCCGGCTCGCGCAACGTTCCCGCCGTCAAGCTCACCGAAAAAATCGGCATCAATTCCGTGGTGGACATGACCCGCCGCTTCGGCATCACCACTCCGCTCCCTCCCTATCTCCCCCTTGCGCTCGGCGCCGCAGACATGCGGCTCATCGAGCACGTTTCCGCCTTCACCGTCTTTCCCAATGACGGCATCCGCATCGACCCCCACATGATCCGCCGCGTCACCAGCTACGATGGCGCGCTGCTCGAGGAAGCCCATCCTGAAGTCCACGACGTTATCTCCCCGGATGTGGCGCGCACCATGACCGCTATGCTCGAGGACGTCATGCAATTCGGCACTGCCATCAAGGCCAAAAACATCGGCCGCCCCGCCGGCGGCAAGACTGGCACTACACAGGACTTCACCGATGCCTGGTTCATTGGCTTCATGCCGCAAATCACTGCGGGCGTCTGGGTGGGCTTCGACGACAAGCAGATTTCACTGGGAAAACGGGAAACCGGCGCCCAGGCGGCGCTGCCCATCTGGATGGAATTTATCGAACGCGGCATGGCGGGTATGCCGGTCATGGATTTCGCGAATGTGGTCACGCTGGAGCAGCAGGCCGGCGAACATCATGTCAACGTAGACACGCCGGACACCGCGCCCGAAGACGAAGCCCCCAGCCTGCCACGAGAAAAGCCTGTGGCAACTCCTTCGCCCGCAACTTCTCCACCCCCGCAGTAACGTCTTGCGCCGCTAGCTGCGCTCGTCAAAAGGCCGGGCCGCCCGTGGAACCCTACTGCTTCTGCACAATCACATCGAGCTCCGAGCTCTGCACCGCTCCCAGATTAACCTGTGCCGGGTTCATCCCCAGGCTCATTTGCCACAGGACATGACCCGCGGAATCCGTCAGGCTTAGCGTCACCTGAAACTGGGTGCTGATTCCCAGGGCATTTGGATTGGCAAACAGGACGCATTGCGCGCTGCCCGCCGCCAGAGGCTCGCTTCCCTGAAAACTCAGCAGCGAAGAAGTGACGTTGTAGGCCAGCGTCCCAACCACCGGCGTTCCGTCCGGATACTTGAAATTCAGTGTCAGCGCCGGGCCCGATGTGCCCGGCAGAATTTCGATCGCAGATACCTTCGCCTGGCTCACCACATTGTCGAATTCGATCGTCAGAACACCGCTCGACACGCTCACATCCGCGCCTTTGATCAGCGCCGCATCGCTCCCCGCTTCTGCAAACACGTCCAGGTTTGTGAACACGGCATTCCCCTGCATTTTCACGTTGAACACTCGGCCACCCACCTGAAACATCGCGTTGCTCGTCTCGGACAGGTAGAGATTGACGTGATACGTTCCGTTCGCCACAGGAAAGTCGTAGAGCAATACCGCGGCGTTTGCCTCATTCCGCCGCGCCGTCTGGTACAGCGTGGGATCCGCTGTCCCTGTTATTTTCGCAGCCGTTTTGGTCGCCACTCCTCCGGTGTAGTCCATATCCGCCTGCCAGACCTGCCCCATGACGTCGGTATAGCTCGGTCCACCGCAATTCACGCGGATCGCGCTTTGTGTCTGTGAAAATGCCGCCGCACACGCCCACAGCATGATAAACAAAATCGTGATGACCTGTTTCAAGGGGCCTCCTTCAATGCGTTGCCCGAATTCACAGTTGCATTGTTTGCAAGCGGGAGAGGGCGGGGCGAGTAGGAGGGAGACCAGCTTGCACTCGCTTTCGCGACACTAGACCAACAACCATCCGCTGGCAATTGACCTCGCGAACGGAAAAGGGGCAGCACGAAGGGCAGGGAAGTGGCCAGTCCGGGGTTACGCACCTTTCTGGCACACCCTGTCGAGCCATTTAAGAATGTAACCCTGGCTGGGGTTGTCGAGACATTGGAAATGTAACCGAAAGTTTGTTGTTGCGGCTGTGGGAAAGTGGGAATCCCGCGGGGGGTGCGGGATTCCC
>Ga0074044_10000233_pt1 | contig 55744 bp, 33 predicted proteins | sample BogForMeECP23OM1_FD_94443 | JGI IMG/M metagenome (GOLD analysis project Ga0074044, IMG submission 94443) | Bog forest soil microbial communities from Calvert Island, British Columbia, Canada - Bog Forest MetaG ECP23OM1 | ecosystem: Environmental > Terrestrial > Soil > Wetlands ...
CCGCTTGGCTCGACGTTGCGAACCAAGGCTCGGACTCGTTCGACGGAATAGGTTGGGACAAGGGACTGTTTGGCGAACACGTCCTGGAGTTGTTCGTAATATTCGTCGGCGAAGGCCGGATCGTGCGCCTCTTCGATCCTGAGGCCGCTTTTGTCCGCCTTGCGAATGCAGCGGCGGCAGGCGCTTTCCATGGCGTTGAATAAATCCTCTTCCGAGCGGGTCAGGTCGGTGCGGTAGGATGCGTAGTATTCGGTTTTGAATCCCGCGGTCTCACCGTCCTCGAAGGTGAAATTGGGATCGGAGACTTCGAGATGCAGGCACTTGAGATCGTCCCAGGCAAACTTTTCGAGAGCTTCGAGCGCGGCCCGGCGTGGGACTCCAGGATTGAGATTGAAGCCGATGTATGGAGTCGTCCAGCCGGGAAAGGAACTGCCTAAGACTTTCATGCCGAATTTCGAGAACGTGAGGCCGGTGAAGTATCCGAGGACCTCGTTTCTTTCGCGCAGTTCGGCCAGAATCGGCACGGCGTTCTGCGACTCGGCGACGAATTGCAGCCACTCGCGCGTCTGGAAGACGGTGCGGTCGGCGAAACCGTCGAGGCGCTTCCAGTCGGCCGATTTGATGTCGATGGGATGGAACTTCATTCTTTTCCCGGTCGCGTCGTTAGATCAAGATCAACAAAACTCTCATCTGCAATGATTCAGCCCCTAAAAGGGGCATCTGATTGCAGAGCTTTCGGCTTCGCTAAAGCGATGCCCTGATACGAATCAAAACTATTTCTAGTGAATCCTCACCAGCAAATTCCTTCATAGATTCGGGCGCCTTCTGGACGCCGCGTCTTATCCAGGTGGATCAGGTCGATCACGATCTGCTCGGGCCGAAGATACTTGGCAAGCTGCTCCTTGCTCGCCGATTTGTTGCCTAGGATGACGACTTCGGCAGTCCGCAGCACGCCTTCGAGATCGGCAGAGAGCACCGATCCAATGTGCGGGATGACTTCTTCGATGTACTGGCGATTGGCGCCGGCGAGGCGGCCGAGCGAGACGTCCTCGTCCCAGACTTTGACTTCGAGACCCTCGCCCATGAGGCGTTTGATCAACTGCACCTGCGGGCTCTCGCGCAGATCGTCGGTGCCAGCTTTGAAGCTCAGGCCGAGCTGCGCGATTTTCTTTTTGCCCGTGCTCATCACCATTTCCACGGCACGATCGACGTGCTCGGCGTTGCTTGGCATGAGCGATTCCAGCAGGGGCAGCTTGAGATCGAGTTCTTTGGCTTTGTAGGTGATGGCTCGCAGATCCTTCGGAAGACAGGAACCGCCGAAGGCGAAGCCCGGAGAAAGATATGCAGGCGAAATGTTCAGCTTCGTGTCGGAGGTGAAAATTTTGGTGACCGCGTGCGCGTCGACGCCAAGATGCTTGCACATGGTTCCCATTTCGTTGGCGAATCCGACTTTCAGCGCGTGATAGCAGTTGGAAAAATACTTGACCATTTCGGCAACGGGAATAGTCGTCTCGTAAAGAGTGCCGGGCGTGTTCTGGTAGAGTTCGCGCAGCGGCGCAAGGTGGTGAGCGTCAGTGGCTCCGAGGATGGTGTAGGGCGGATTCAGGAAGTCGGCGACCGCGCTGCCTTCGCGCATGAACTCAGGGTTGTAGCAAACAGTGAAATCCCGGCCGCACTGCTTGCCGCTTTCTTTTTCGAGGATGGGGAGCACCACCGTTTCGGTGGTTCCGGGCAGGACCGTACTGCGCAGAACAAAAACGTGCGGCGATCTTTTTTGGCGGAGGGCAGCTCCGATTTCCCGGGCAACGTGCTCGATGTGGCTGAGGTCAAGCTTGCCATTTTTCAGGCTGGGCGTTCCGACGCAGACGAACGAGACTTCGGAATTCAGCACGGCTACAGTGGCATCGGTGGTCGCGTGCAACAGGCCGGCTCGGTGGGCTTCGGCGACCATTTCACTCATGCGGGCTTCTATGATCGGGGTGCGACCCGAGTCCATCATCTCAACTTTGGCGCGGCTCACATCGACGCCGACGACCTTGTGGCCCATGGAGGCGAAACAGGCGGCCGAAACGGAGCCAACGTATCCCAACCCAAAGATGCTAACGGACAAGCCCAAGCGAAATTCTCCTGGCGATCGAGTTTCTGGGGGCTAATGCACTATACCAATCCCTTAGCAAGCGGTGCCAAGTCGTTCTCCATCAGGGGCGGGACGGCCCCAAGCGCATAGCACAACATGCTCAGTTTCAATATGTTACAGATTATCCTTAAAGCCTCTGTCATACAGTCCAGCCGGCGCGGCAAAAGGTGGGCAACTATTTCCATCGGATGGACTGGGACGGGGGCAACTTGCCCACATCCTCAATCCTACCGCGACGAACGGAGTGCGTTTCACAGTTAGGGGAGGGCGACGGTACGAGGGTAACCGGTGGGTCTTGAGCGACCTTTTCAGCATGTTAAGATAAGGAAATTGTGGCTTTCAGGTGGCAAAGCAAGTTGGCGCGCGTGTTCCGGATGGACTGGGAAGAGGTGCAGGTGCGCGTGGGGCAGGAGTTCCACAAGCAGAGCGACCTGCTCATGCACCGCATGGGCGTGCGCCATGGGGCGGTGCGGCTGAACTCGCTTTCGGCGACGCGGCCAGGCCAATTCTTCTTTTCCGGGCGTGAGAGTTTAGCGCGCGCGGAATTGTTGCGCAAACATTTGCCCGACGAAGCGGCCGAGGTCCTGCGTGCGGCCGATGCAATTTGCGGCCATCGTTTTCGTTTACTGGGCTACGAAAACCTTGACTTCGCTCCTGACGGTGGCAGTGGCAGCGAGATCGACTGGCATCTCGATCCGGTACATGGCAAGCGTGCGCCACTTGATCCGTGGTTCAAGATTCCTTTTCTTGATTTCGCGGCGGTGGGCGACCACAAGATCACATGGGAACTGAACCGGCACCAGCACCTGGTCACTCTGGGTAAGGCGCGGCTGCTGAGCGGGGACGGGAAGTATACGCACGAACTGATGGCGCAGTGGCGCAGCTGGATCAAGGCAAATCCGTATCCGCTGGGGATCAACTGGGGAAGCACGCTGGAGGTTGCGTTCCGCAGTCTGTCGTGGATATGGGTGGATCAGTTGCTGTCGGGAGCTGGCGAGTACGCGGAATTTCGGACGGAACTACTTCCCGCGCTCGCCTTTCACGGGCGTTACATCGAGCGCTATCTATCCACTTATTTTTCTCCGAACACCCACCTGCTGGGAGAAGCAGTGGCACTGTTCTTTCTGGGCACTTTGTATCCGCAAATGCCGGAGGCGGCGGGCTGGAAGGAATCCGGGTGGAAGATTGTTCTGCACGAGGCAGGGCGGCAGGTGCGTTTCGATGGCGTTTACTTCGAGCAATCGCTGTACTACCACGTTTATGCGCTCGACTTTTTTCTGTATGCGCGGTTGCTCGCGGCTCGGAATGGAATGGAGATTCCACCGGCGTATGACGCAGTGCTGGGACGAATGCTCGATGTAGTGGCGGCTCTTGCGCAGGCAGGCCCGGCGGAGGGCTTCGGCGATGATGATGGCGGGCGCGTGTGGAATCCGCGGCGCAACCGGACCGAGCAGATGACGGATCCGCTAGCGCTGGGCGCGGTGATGTACTCGCGGGAGTTTGCTGCGGCGCGGTTGACAGAAGAAGCGATTTGGTTGTTTGGAAATCAAGTCGTGGAGAAACTCGCACCCACACCCTCCAGCACGCAAGCAAGCCCGGCGCAATCCATCGCCTTTCCCGACGGCGGCCTTTACGTGCTGGCGGATTCGCAGCCGTACGCGCAGGCGATGGTGGTGGATGCTGGTCCGCAGGGCGTGGGCCGCTCGGGGCACGGACACGCCGACGCCCTCAGCCTGCGGCTCGCTATGGATGGACGGCGCTGGCTGGTGGACTCCGGGAGCGGCGTCTACATTTCAAAGGATCCGGCGGACCGGAACACATTTCGCGGGACGGGCGCGCACAACACAATGCGCGTGGATGGAGCGGACCAGGCGGTTGCGGATGAACCTTTCTCATGGACTCACATTCCGACGATACAAGCGGAAAACTGGGTGGCCGGAAACAGCTTCACTTACTTTGTGGGCAGTCATAATGGATATGCGCGGCTGGCGGATCCGGTTTTGCATCGGCGGCACGTGCTGAAGATCGCTGGGAGTCACTGGCTGGTGCGCGATGTGGCGATCGGTCGAACGGAACACGAACTGGAGATACGGTGGCACTTCGCGCCCGACCTCGAAGTTCAAAGCGTGGGTGCGGGACGGGTGGAAATATCGAGAGCCGGCGCTGCTTCTGGCGAATCGGCGCTGAGCCTGATTGTGCCGGAAGAAACGGTTTGGCGAACGGCGATCGAAGTTAGCAGGACTCTCATCTCGCCCGCTTATGGTGCGTTGCAGCCTGCGCCGGTTGTGCGCTGCCGTGCGCGAGTGTTGCTGCCGGAAGAAACTGCGACCGCGCTGGTGCCTCGCCGCGGCGCAATCCGGCAGGAGGGCGAACCGCTTATCGAAAGACGCCTGGCCAGCATGGCGGCAGCCGCGGTGCAAGTCTACGAACTCGATGGTCATGACGAAAGCCACGGATTCTTTTTTGCACTCGGCGACGAGGCGTGGAGTTTCGGTCCGTGGTCTTCGGACGCGCGCGTGCTTTATTGCCGCATCGAAAAAGAGAAACTCGCGCACCTGATCTTGATCGGCGGGACGCAAGCGGCATGGCAGGGACAGCCTCTGCTTAGGGCGGCGAAGCCATCTGCATTCTTCGAGTGGCGCAAGCGGGATGCAGTGATGAACGCAGCGCCAGCCGAGTTTTCGGTCACGGCCTTGTTCAAAGAACTGACGGGCGAAGAGCTGACGGGCGGCTCGCGTTGCTCCTTGGCGGGCTTGAACCATATCTCGTCGTCATACGCGGAGAAACACTGAATGTGCGGGATCGCCGGGATTCTTGAATTCGGACGCGACGCACGAGCGAACGCCGCGGCTCTGCGCGAAATGTGCAGCGTCATCAGCCATCGCGGTCCAGACGACGACGGTTTTTATACGGACGGCGCGGTCGGCATCGGCATGCGGCGCCTCAGTATTGTCGATGTGGCGGGCGGGCATCAGCCGATTTCGAACGAGGACGGCACGCTATGGATCGTGTTCAATGGCGAGATCTACAACCATCTTGCCTTGCGCGAGCAACTCATCGCCCGCGGCCACCGCTATAGAACGCACAGCGATACCGAGACCGTCGTTCACCTCTTCGAAGAATACGGCGCGGACTGTGTGCAGCACCTGCGCGGCATGTTCGCCTTTGCCATCTGGAATCGCAACACGAAAACGCTTTTCATCGCGCGCGACCGGCTGGGCATCAAGCCGCTGTACTACAAATTGACGCCGGAGCGGCTGCTGTTCGGATCGGAAATCAAAGCGGTAGTGGCGCATGGCGGGATTCGTCCAGAACTCAATCGGGCCGCGCTGCCGGAGTACTTGGCGTTTGGATATTTGTCGGGTGAGGAAAGCTTCTACAACGGAATTCTTAAATTGCTGCCCGGACGCACGATGACAATCGGTCTGGAAGGCAAGGCGGAAATCCGGCAGTACTGGGACCTGGATGCGTCGAAACCGCACGAATCGGGAGTTGATAGTAACGATGAAAATCATTACGTCCAAAGTTATCGCGAGCTATTGGAAGGCGCGGTCAACAGCCACCTGATGAGCGACGTGCCGCTGGGCGTGTTCCTGAGCGGGGGCGTCGATTCGAGCGCGGTGGCTGCGCTCATGACGAAACTGCGGCGCGAGCCGGTCGAAACTTTTTCCGTTGGCTACACCGAGCAGAGCTACAGCGAACTGCCGTTCGCGCGCACGGTATCGGAGCACATCCACTCGCGGCATCATGAGGTGCTGGTCAGCGAGCAGGAGTTTTTTGGGGCGCTGCCGCATTTGATCTGGCATGAAGACGAGCCCATCGTGTGGCCGTCGAGCGTCTCGCTTTATTTTGTCGCCAAGCTGGCGCGGGAGAGAGTTACGGTAGTGCTGACCGGAGAGGGCGCGGATGAAACCCTGGCGGGCTACACGCGCTATGCGTTCACTCTGAAAAATGCGGCGATGGATCGGGCATACCGTAGCATCGTTCCGGGGTTCTTGAGGCGCGGATTGCGCAACACGGTTGCGGCCTCTTCGCTGCTGGGAGCAACCTTGCGCCGGAAACTGGAACACACTTTTCTCGGCAAGGATGGAAGTTCCTGGGCTTCTTTCTACTTTGATAATTTCTTCTCCGCCTTCGGCGAAACGGAGCAGAGTGGATTGCTGACGAGTGAGTTCGCGCGCGAAGTCGCACCCGGCGCGGCATATAAGAATGTGCTCGATTACTGGGAGCACTCGTCGGGCGAATTGCTGCAACGTCTGCTCTACACCGACATCAAGACTTACCTGGTCGAACTCCTGATGAAGCAGGACAACATGAGCATGGCCGCATCCATCGAAAGCCGGGTGCCGTTTCTCGATCATGTGCTGGTTGAATTCGCGACCCGGATTCCGCGCGAAGTGCAGATCAATGGATTAGCCGGCAAACGGATTCTGAAGAAGGCGGTGGAAGATCTGTTGCCGCACTCGATTCTGTACCGGCCGAAACTGGGATTTCCGACGCCGTGGAGCGGGTGGCTGGCCGGACCGCGTCTGGAAACGATTCGCGAGATGCTGCTGGAGCCGCGCAGCCTGGATCGCGGATACTTCCGGCGCGAAGCGATCGAGACCCTATTCAACGAGCATCGCACGAAGCATCGGGACAATTACGATCGCATCTGGCGGTTGCTCAATCTTGAGTTGTGGCATCGCGTTTGCCTCGAAGGTGAATCCCACGACGAAGTTGGCGAGCCGGCAATAAAGATGGCGACGACGCGGTAAAGGACTTTGTTGCTACGCCAGATTCTGCCGTCAATTCACACATTCTTCGGCACATAGTTTGAGTTGTCATCCTGAGCGAAGCGAAGGACCTGCTGTCTCGTGCGTCGGCAAAAAACAGGTCTTTCGCTTCGCTCGGGATGACAATTTATTATGTGGTGCAAACTTGTGCAGCGCAACGTCAGTGCTATTCTCGTTACCTTATGCGAAGCCTCCGCCTGATCTGCTTCTTTGTTGCGTTCACTACACTCTGTGCTTTTGGCCAGCAACCGTTCCTCGACTCTCGTCAGTGGACGGCACTGCGAGACGAGTCGAGCGGCGCTGCTCCCTATGAGAACCTGCGCTACTTGACTGGCTTGCATCGTGTTCCGGCAACGCCAGAGTTTGACCAGGCGGCGCAATTCGTTTTGCAGCGCGCGCGAGAGTACGGCCTTGCCGATGCCCATAGCGAACAGTTCCCTATCGATGGCGTGAAGCATTACGGTCTGATGCGCTCGTACCTCGGATGGACCGTCGAAGAAGCCCGGCTGTGGGAGATTCGTCCGCAACATATTCTTCTTGGAGACTGGAAGACGGATCCAATTCGTCTCGCGGACTATAGTCACAGCGCTGATGTAGAAGCGGAACTGGTCGACGTTGGCAACGGCGCGAGCGAGGCCGATTACTCCGGCAAGAATAAAGATGTGCGCGGCAAGATCGTGTTGGCCGATGGCGTTCTGGCGCGCGTGCAGGAACTGGCGATCGCACAGCATGGCGCGGCGGGCATCGTCAGCGACATGCCCAACCAGACCACGGCGTGGTCCGGCCTGGACACAACCGTGGTTCGGTGGGGCCATCTGGATGCGCGTCAGCCGTCCGGTTTCGCCTTCATGGCTTCGCGCCAGACCGCCGAGGCACTGCGGTCTCGTCTGCGGAGCGGCGAGCCCGTCATTCTGAATGCCCATGTGAAAGCGACCGTCGGCCCTGGCCACTGGACGGTCGTGACCGCCGCAATTCCTGGCGCGGACTCTTCCGCGGGAGAGATCGTCTATAGCTGCCATCTCGATCACGAGCGTCCCGGAGCAAACGATAACGGAAGCGGATGCGTCACCATTCTTGAATCCGCGCGCGTGCTGGCGCGGCTAATCGATTCGGGCCAACTGCCGCGGCCGAAACGCACCCTGCGCTTCATCTGGGGACCCGAGGTCGAGGGGACGATGGCTTTTCTCGCCAGCCATCCGGAGATCAGGCAGCGCTTGCGTATCAACGTCCATATGGATATGGTTGGCGGCGATCCGTTCAAGAATAAGTCGGTGTTCCACGTCACCGGCACGCCGTGGTCGCTACCGAGTTTTGTGACCGATGTCGGCGCCGTGTTTCTCGATACAATTCGCACCGCTGCCAGCGGCTATGCAGCGGGCGAGACCGCGGCCGACATGGGTATTGTCGAAACCCGTGCTGGCGGACCAGGGACGCGCAATGAACTTATCGCGGATGTAACCCCCTACTCGAGCGGCAGCGATCATGATGACTACGACTCTTCCACCATCGCGGTTCCGTCACTTTATCTTCGCGACTGGCCAGACATATACATCCACACCGACCACGACAGTCTCGATCAGATCGATGCGACGAAGTTGCGGCGCGTCGCGCTATTGGGAGCGGCCTCCGGATACGTCTACGCGAGCGTCACTGCGCAACAACTCCCCACGTTACTCCCCTTCCTCACCGCCCAGGCTGAGGCTCGCCTCGCTCGGGTCTTTGGAACCGCGCAGCAGTTAGTAGATGACCCTCAACTCGAGGCGGGCGTCGCGTGGTATGAAACGCTTAACTTGGTGAATCAAGCGTTGCAGCGCGAACGTGCAACGCTGCACTCCGTCGTGGAATTTACCGGCGCACCTCCGGAAGCAGATGCGGAGGGAGCGAGAGCTCTCGCGGATCAAGCGGCAGGTTTTCAACGCTGGCTCGACGCTCAGGCGAAGCTCCGGGGAGCAAAGGGACCGCCCAGCGCGCCCTGGGCCGACGACCGCGATGCGAAGCGCGTGCCCATCCGCATTGGAGAATTCGGCCCCCTGACCTATCAGAACGACAATGTTTTACTGGCACGTCTGGGCAAGGAGCGCTACGGCAAAATCAAACTGATCAACGCCGAAGCTACCCATCTATTGAACGTGCGCGACCAATCCGAGCTTTATGCTTACGAGATCGTCAACTTCGTAAATGGCAAACGTACTGTGGGAGAGATACGCGACGCAGTGTCGGCCGAATATGGGCCCTTGCCGGTGAATCTTGTCTCCGACTACCTCGAAGCTTGCGCGGAAGCCGGGGTGATTCAGTGGAAGTGAGGCTGGCCTCTCACGTGCAATATTCTGCATTTATATAACTGCATCTGCACTTACCCAATAAGATCAGTTGCAAAGCGCGTGCAGGCCCACTAGAGTACGGTGCAAGAGGGAAGGCTCGCTGCTAGAGTGCCTGTCGGGCGCAGCGGTCGAGAACCGCAGATGCAGCTGGAAAGGATACAGGATTGAAGATTTCGCAAAAAGGGCTTTACGCGCTGCAGGCGATAATGACCCTTGGCCGACGATACGGAACTGATACCGTCAAGATCCGGGATATCGCCATGGACAGCGACCTGCCGGAAAAGTTTCTGGAGTTGATTCTGCTGGAACTCAAGAACGCGCGCATCGTGGAAAGCGTCCGGGGCGCGAAAGGCGGTTACCGGCTGCGGCGCGCGCCAGCGGAAATCAAACTGAGCGAGATCATTCGTCTGGTGGACGGGCCACTTGCGCCCTTTGGGGATGCCGATCAACTCCGAAGCCTGATCGTTACCGATCCCGACCATCGCGCGCTCTATGGTGTGTTTTTGGAGGTGCGCGACGCCGCAGCCAAGATACTGGAGAGCACCAGCGTTGCGGACATCGTCGGTGCTTCTTCGAAGTCCGGCAAACGGCCGCGCGGGAAGAAGAAGGCGTAGACGTCCTCTGTCGATTCGGTCGAAGCTGCGTTAGGCGAGAACGGCCTCGTACTCGCCATAGGCGCCTTTGAAATCCGTGATTTCATGCGTGCCCTCGAAGTGCCATATCCTGGTCGCAACTTCATCAATCAGATCCTCGTCATGCGTAACCAGCAGTACCGTTCCGGGGTAGCGCTGCAGCGAAATGTTGAGGGCGTTGATCGATTCGAGATCCAGGTGGTTGGTCGGTTCGTCGAGCACGAGCACGTTGGGCTTCTGCAACATCAGTTTGCAGAAGAGCAAGCGCGCCGCTTCTCCGCCGGAGAGCACGTCGGTACGCTTCTCGGCGTCATCGCGTGGAAACAGCATCTGGCCGAGAATACCGCGAATCTCTTCGGTCGAAGCGGAAGGATCCCATTGATGGAGCCACTCCAGCACCTTGATGCCGGGCTCGATTAGCGCCTTATGATCCTGGGCGAAATATCCGACAGAAGCTTCGTGCCCCCAGATAACTTTTCCGCCGTCCACAAACGACCCATCGTAGCCGCTCGTCTTTCGCAATTCCGACTCCGAAACCGTCGGCGAGTTCGCCAGCAGCGCGTTTACTAAGGTGGTCTTGCCGGAACCGTTCCGGCCCATCAACGCGATTTTTTCTCCGCGGAGGATGCTCGCCGTAAAGCCGGAAATCACTTTGGCTTCTCCGTACGACTTCGTGAGGCCTTCGATTTCGAGAATGTGCTTGCCAGAGGGCCGCTTCTGCTCGAACTTCAGGTACGGACGCTGGATGTTGGACCTCGCCAGTTCGGTGACCTGCAGGCGCTCGACCTCCTTGCGCCGCGACTGCACCTGACTGGAGCGGGTTCCGGCGGCGAAGCGGGCGATGAACTCGTTCAATTGCGCAATTTTCTTTTCGCGCTGCGCGTTTTGCCCTTCGATCTGCGACCGAACCTGCGTCTTCGCGACCACCATGTCGTCATAACTGCCGGTGTACGTAATGATGGTCTCGTAATCGATGTCGGCGATATGGGTGCAAATGCCGTTGAGGAAATGACGGTCGTGCGAGATCACGATCAGCACGCCCTCATACTGATTCAGAAAATTCTTCAACCAGTGGATCGAGTCGAGATCGAGGTGGTTGGTGGGCTCGTCGAGCAACAGCGCCTGCGGATGTCCGAACAGAGCCTGCGCCAGCAGTACGCGCATTTTTTGCCCGCCCGGCAACTCCGACATTTTCCGCCCGTGCATCTCGTCGGGAATATCGAGGCCCTGCAGCAGAATCGCGGCGTCCGTTTCTGCGGTGTAGCCGTCTTCCTCGCCGACGATGCCTTCCAGTTCGCCGAGTTTCATGCCGTCCGCATCGGTCATCTCATGCTTGGCATAGATGATCTCGCGCTCTTCGAGCGCAGCCCACAGGCGCCGGTTGCCCATAATGACCGCGTCAATCACGCGATACTTATCAAAGGCAAATTGATCCTGGCTCAGAACCCCAAGTTTCCGCGGGCGGACAACCGTTCCCTTCTGCGGCTCAAGTTCGCCGGTCAGAAGCTTCATGAACGTGGATTTGCCCGCGCCGTTGGGGCCGGTAAGGCCGTAACGCTTCCCCGGAACAAAGCCGGTGGAAACTTCGTCGAACAGAACTTTGGCGCCGTAGCGCATGGACACATTGCTGACTGAAATCATGATGTTTAGAGAACTGCGGGAATCGATCCAATCGGAGGAAGACGCAGCTACTGTTATTAGAATATCACGAGGTCGCGGCTTCAAAAGTCAAAGACATAACCACAGGAGGCACGAGGGTACCCAGGTGAACGCGACAAACCTCGCCGCCGCAAGCTGCGGCTTCATGTTAGCCTTGCCAAACCAATATCCGTTGAAAGTGGGACGTAATGAACGATTCTCGACCGTCTCCTATCGATCTTCAGGCAATGGCGCGGCAGGTCATGCTGGCGCGAGGTTTCGAACCGAATTTTCCGCCCGCGACCCAGCAACAACTTGCAGATATCCGCGCTCATGCGCCGCAACTCGCGCCGTCCGATAAGGTCCGGGACTTGCGCGGCCTCCTTTGGTCCTCGATCGATAACGATACGTCGAAAGATCTCGATCAGATTGAGGTCGCCGAGCGCTTGCCCAGTGGCGACGTCAAAGTGATGATCGGCATCGCCGACGTGGACTCCTTTGTGGGAAAAGACTCTCCCATCGACCAGCATGCTGAGAGGGAGACGACCTCTGTCTATACCGGCGTGATCATTTTCCCGATGTTGCCGAACGAACTCTCAACCGGAGCCTCGTCTCTTCTCGAAAACTCGGACCGGCCGGCCGTAGTGACCGAACTCGTGGTCAATACCAGCGGCGCGCTAAGTTCAAGCGACGTGTATCGAGCCCTGGTGCGTAACAAAGCGCAACTCACCTACAACGCGGTCGGAGCGTGGCTGGAGGGCACGGCGACTGCTCCGCCAAAGGTAGCCGCGTCTCAGGAACTGCAAGCGCAGCTCAAGCTTCAGGATCAGGTCGCGCAGGCGCTCCGAAAATTGCGCTACGCCAACGGCGCGCTCAACATCGACACCGCCGAAGTGACTCCGCTGCTGCTCAACCAGCAGATTACCGGTGTCGCGACGGTAGAGAAGAATCGCGCTACCGAGTTGATCGAGGACTTCATGATCGCAGCCAATGGCGTGGTGGCACGGCGGCTGGAGAAAGTTTCTTCGTTGCGCCGCGTAGTGAAAACTCCCGAGCATTGGGACGGCATCGTGCGGCTCGCGGAGGCGCAAGATCAAAGCGAAAAGCTGCCCGCACAGGCCGACTCCAAGGCACTCAACGATTTTCTGCTGAAGCGCAAGGCCGCCGATCCCGATCACTTCGCCGACCTGTCGCTCGCGGTCATCAAGCTGATTGGACCCGGCGAATATGTTCTGGAGCGTCCCGGCGATCCCGAGCAGGGACACTTCGGACTCGCCGTGCAGGATTACACGCACTCGACCGCGCCCAACCGTCGCTTTGCCGACGTAGTCACACAGCGTCTGATCAAGGCCTTGCTCGACGGCAAGCCCGGCCCTTACTCCGACAACGAACTCGCCGCCATCGCCGCCAATTGCACCGCCCAGGGCGATGCCGCGCGCAAAGTAGAACGTGAGATGGCGAAGCGTATGTCAGCCGTCGCCATGAGTCATCGCATAGGCGAAACCTTCGACGCCATCGTCACGGGAGTAACTCCAAAAGGAACCTTCCTCCGCGTCATGCAGCCGCACATAGAAGGATTGCTGGCCCAAGGAGCGCAAGGCTTACACGTAGGCGACAAAATTCGTGCCAAGCTAATTCGTACGGACGTGCAGAAAGGATTTATTGACTTTGTGAAGGCCTAGCACATTTGCGGAGTGAGCAATCACGCTCATGGACTCCCGTTCTGAGCGCTAATGCCTGGTTTCGTAAACAATAGTCACTTCCGAGTAGCCCGCAAATCTGGCCCGCTCAGGAACGGCCTACGCCATATGCCTCCAGCACATCCCGCAGCGTTACAACACCTTCTAGCTTGTGCACATTGCCGCGGTTTACGACCGGCAGGACTTCAATCTGATTCGACCCCATGCGCTCAAGCGCCAAGTCCAGCGTCTGGTCGGGGTGAACATGCGGAAAATCCATTGCATCCACCAGATCAGATATCTTCTTCTCCCCGTCTTCCGCCAGTTCCTGCTCCAGTCGCGACAAGTTGATCACTCCAATTACGCCTCGTGGGTCGGTCACCAGCCACTCTCGGACTCCGCTGGATCGAACGCGCTCCAGCGCCCCGCGAACCTTCATCTCGGCGGGCAGCAAATCGCTCGCTCCGTGCATCACTTTGAATATCTGGCGCTGACCATAGCGTTGCCGCGCCTTCGCCGATGGCAAATGGATGCCATCCTGTATTGCCAGGGCTTCGTAAATGGGCTCATGCTGCAATCGCGAAGCGATGAAGAGGCTTACCAGATTCGCAATCATCAGCGGGACGATCACAGCGTAGTCCTGGGTCATTTCGAAAATCATCAGCACTGAAGTCATGGGAGCGCGCACGACGCCCGCAAAAACCGCGCCCATCCCCACCAGTGCGTAGGCGCCCGGCGTTGCCGTGTATGCGGGGAAGAAATGATGTGCCACGGTCCCCACCGTGCCTCCCAACATCGCGCCGATAAACAACGACGGTCCGAAGATGCCGCCCGCATTGCCGGTGGCATAACTGATGGTCACCGCGAGGAGCTTCAGAACCACCAGCAGCGCCATCAACTGCACCGCCATGCGTCCGTTCAGCGCCTCGCCGACAAAGCCGTAACCTACGCCCAAGACTTGCGGCACAAACCAGCCCATCAGTCCGACTGCCAAACCTCCGACTACGGGTTGAAACCAGGCCGTCCTCTGCGGGAAGCGCAAGAACCGCGCGCGGATGCCGAGCAGAATTTTCGTAAAAACCGCTGAAACCACGCCGCCGGCCACGCCGAGCACCGCGTAGACGACCAACTCGACGGGACGGCCGAGCTGGTATTGCGGGACTTTGAACAGAGGATGATCGCCCAGCAGCACGCGCAGCACGATCCACGCCGTCGCCGACGCCAGCACCACCGCACCCATCACCGGGGCGTAAAGATCGCCGGTTATCTCCTCAAGCGAAAACAGCACGGCCGCTAAAGGCGTATTAAATGCGGCGGCAATGGCTGCCGCCGCTCCCACTGGGATGAGCTTCTTGACTTGCTCGGTGCTCAGTCCGAGGAAGCGTCCGAGTACGGAAGCAATGCCTGCGCCCACTTGCACCGAAGGCCCTTCGCGTCCCAGCGGGATTCCGCTGGCCAGGGTTGCCGAAGTGCAAAAAAACTTTCCCAGCACGGTACGCAGGGTGATGCGCCCACCTCGCGCAAAAAGAGCCGCCTTGGTCTGCGGCACGCCGCTGCCGCGCGCGTTAGGAAAATAGCGATACAGCAGGTACCCGATACCGAGCGAACCAGTGACTGGAAACACCACTCGCCGCCACGGAGCGCCTCCCACCGGATACAACCGCATTCCCAGGCGCTCTGTGAGCACGATGAAGGCGACGACCGCCAACCCGGTGATGGCGCCGATGACCAGCGCCAGAACCAGAAATATTTGGCCCTCACGTTGCCGCAGCTCAGCCAAGCGCTGGAAGAGCCAGGTTTTCCAGCGGTGCCCGCTGGTCGTCGGAGCGCCAGTCATCGTCATTTGGGGTATTTTTCCTAGCAAGAATATCGCATTGGATTGGAAAGGCGGCCCGAAAGTGGGCCGCCTTCTTCTCACCGGCGGTTACCGGTCAAATGCGAAATGGTCTACCCTGTTCTGTTGCCAGCACTGCTCGTTGTCCTCGGTGCAGAACGGTCTTTCCTTGCCGTAGCTGACCGTCCGTATTCGATCGGCGGGAACTCCTCCCTGCACGAGTGCCCGCTTCACCGATTCGGCGCGGCTGGCTCCGAGGGCGAGGTTGTATTCCTCGGAACCGCGGTCGTCGCAGTGCCCTTCCACGAGGACCTTGATACTCGTATGTTGCGAGAGAAAGGTTTCGTCATTCTGGACGATGGGCCCTTCGCTCGGGCGGATGGCAGATTTGTCGTAGTCGAAGAAAACGTCCCTGATGTTCTTGCTGAACAATTCCTCATCCGTGGGTGAAGGTGTCGCAATCGCGGCTGCGGCACTGACCGTAACGCGAGCGGAGGCTTCGCTTGTTCCCCCCGCGCCTTTGGCAGTCAGGGCGTATGTAGTGGATGCACTCGGAGTGACTGATCTGGAACCGGTGGGTGGCAGAGTACCCAATTCGGCGATGGTAATTTCACTCGCGTTGCTGGTTTGCCACGTCAGCACAGACGATTGTCCCTGCTGAATCACGCTGGGGTTTGCTGCCAAAGTAGCGGTCGGTGCCGAGGGAGCGGGCGCAGGTGGTGGCGTGACTTTGGCTACCTTCTTGGCGCATCCTGCCAGTGATATCACTCCCGAGAGCGCTGCGAGTAAAGCAAATGTCCTTATTCTTTTCTGCGTCATTTTTATTTAGTCCTCCTCACTTTTAAGAAACGGTGGATTCGGCTGTGGAGCAAAAGCCTGCTAGGCAACCTCCGCTGAGCCGCGAAAGAAATGCATAACTAGAACGAAACACTCCCGGCGACTACAAGCGAGAATTGAAGGGTTCTAGACCGACAGTACGAGGAGAATCAGCAACGAAGGATGGTGTTGCACTCTGGCAAGGTAACGGATTGGAAACCTGCCTCTGGAAGCGACATCCAGGAGAGAACGACGAGTGACGAAATCAGCCATTTGCTCAGAGATCTACATGCGCCCTGCACGATGGCGGCCTGCAAACGAGCCGCTGCACGGGACGCCTGAAGGGCAGTAGCCGGTCCATGCACCACAGAATATGGACCCTGGATCGCCGGAAAGAGAAAGATCGTCAGAACGCCGAGAACTGCCAGCGCAACCAGTTCGCATCCGCCGCGGCCAAGGATCATTGAAGTGCAGTCATTATATCGTAGGTTTCAGACTGCTCAATACAATCGGGGTTTCGAGACGATAACTGTCGTAACATCGCGTTATCGCTCATTGACGATTCTGACCGCCAATGGCTGATTGCATCGGATAATGCTCTTAGCATCGTTCCTTTCCGCAACGAAGGACTATGCGTCTTGCTTCGTTTATCGCTGCGTAACTCTTGACACCGCCTGCTAAACTAGATTCATAGCAAACAAAGTGTTGCTCCAAGAAGACTTTGTTCTTTCAAAATTTGAACCGGGTAAGCCGTCGCGCGTCGCCAGTCACCAAGGTGGAGGGGGCTAGCTCGCAGCCCGGAGCTCGCAGCTCGCGGCCAATTCGCAAGTAAGTCTTTATTTCTCAAAGACCTGGCGGGAATAATCCGATTCACGGCAAAAACCGCCAGCTAAGTCATTGATTTATAAATGCTTTACCTGTAAGTCCTTATTCCCCAAAGACCTGGAAAGAATGATCGCTAAGTCGTTGATTACACAAGACCGGCGTTTGGGGGGTGGGGGGATCCATACCGGCCGAGCGCGGAGAACAAGCCGAACCAATATCTAACTCATTGATTTATAAGTACTTTACTAGTAACCCCTTATTCCTCAAAGACCTGGAAGGAAAGGTCGCCAAGTCCTTGATTCCAAAAGACCGGTATTTTTGGGGGGGGTGGGGTATGGTTACCAAGTAGTAAACATACATTTTGAATTCTTGTTCACGAGAACAAGTTCTGCAACCGAAAGTTTGCGCAAGTCAAAGCGCGTTTCCAACTGAGTTCAATATACTCAGCTGCTCTTTTTTTCCAGTTCAGCCCAGCGCGTGTAAAGCGCGTCGAACGCCTGTTGAGCCGCGTCGAGTTCAGCCTGAGCGCTTACCAGACGCGAAGCATTCGTTGCATTCGCTGGATCTTCCAATTCCGCGCGTTTGGCTTGCACAAACTGCTCAGCTTCTTCCACTCGCTGCTCGATGGTCGCGTATTCGCGCGCTTCTAAGTACGAGAGTTTCTTCTTAGTTTGCGCCGCCGAAGTCAAGTTGGCTCGCGTCGCAGCGCTTGCTGCCGATGAAGTTGCCTCTGACTTCGAGCGCTGCGTCTGCCAAGCTTCCCATTGCCCATAGTCGGCGAATGTGTCAGCTCCGCCTTTTCCGTCTAATCCCAGCACAATGCTGGAGACGCGATCAAGCATGTAGCGATCGTGTGTTACCAGCACTAACGAGCCTGGGAAATCGATCAAGCTTTCTTCCAGAATCTCGAGTGTCGGAATGTCAAGATCGTTGGTCGGTTCGTCAAGCAACAGAATATCTGCTGGCTGAAGCATAAGCTGCGCGATCAACACTCGCGCTCGCTCACCTCCCGAAAGGCGTCCAACTGGCTGACTGAGTTGCTCTCCCGTAAACAGGAATCTTGCGGCCCATCCAGCCACATGAATCACGCGGTCGCGATATACCACCGAATCGCCGTCCGGAGCGAGCGCGCGGCGCAGAGTTACATCGGGATCGAGCGTGCGAGTCTGGTCGAAATAAACAATACGCAGCCAATCGGCGCGGCGAATCTCTCCATTGGTAGGAATCAGTTCGCCCTGCAACATCCGTAGCAAAGTCGTCTTGCCGCTACCGTTCGGGCCTACTAAGCCGACGCGCATTCCGGCAGTTAGAATGAAGTTTAGGCCCTCGAATAAGGCGCGATCGCCCATGATGCAGGAGACGTTATCCAACTCGATCAGGCGTTTCGTCTTGCGGTCGGTGGCTGAGAAATCGATTTGCGCTGTAGAGCTGCGGGTCCTTTGATTCAGGTCGGCCAACTCGCCCATCAGTTCGCCAGCTTTGCTGATGCGGGCTTTGGATTTGCGTGTACGGGCTTTCGCTCCGCGACGCAGCCACTCGATCTCTCCGTGCACCAGATTTTCCAATGCTTCCTGACGTTTCGATTGCGCGTGCAGGAACTCTTCCTTCTTCTCGAGAAACGCGCTGTAGTTTCCGTGAACTCGGAGCGAGCCTTCCGGATAAATGCGATTGAGTTCGACCATGTCGGTTGTGACATTCTCGAGAAAGTAGCGGTCGTGGCTCACGATCACGCTGGCGAACGTCGCCTGCTCAAGTAGCTCTTCGAGCCAGGTAATTCCGGGGAGATCGAGATGGTTGGTGGGTTCGTCGAGCAGGAGGATATCGGGATGCTGCACCAGGGCTTCGACAATTGCGAGACGCTTCTGCCAGCCGCCAGACAGTTCGGTCGCTCGCGCTTCGAGGTCTTCAAAGCCAGCGCGGCCCAGGGTCTCGGCAAAGCGGGCGCCGCGCTCCGTTCCGGAGACGCCGCATAGATCGAGGGCACACTCGATCACCGAACGCACTGTAGCCCCTGATTTGAAGCGCGAGTCTTGCTCGACACCGGCGAGACGGGTTCGCTTGCGAAACGACACTTCCCCGCTGTCGGGCACAATGTCGCCAGCCAGAATTCGGAGGAGCGTGGACTTACCGGATCCGTTCGGGCCAATCAGGCCGATGCGGTCTCCGTCGGAAATGGTGAAGGAGACCTTCTGGAAGAGCGGGTTCGCTCCGAAGGCTTTCGTAATTTCCTGTGCGTTGACGATGGGCGGCAATGATTTGCGGTCTCCGGGACGTCGATGTCTTGCTTGAGAGTATCAGTTGAGAGCGGTTGGACGCTGGACCTACTGCACAACGACTCTTTGCTCCAAATCCTGAGCGGCTTGCGCCACATTCTCCGGGCTACCGAGATCGCGCCAATAATATTCATCGGCGCGGAAGGCGAGAATTTTTTCTCCTTGGGTAGCGAGCCGCAAATAGGTTGTGATGATGGAGAAGGCTGCGTCTTCGGTCATCATCGCAAGAAGACGCGGAGAAATAACATGGATGCCGGAAAACGCCAGCGCGTGTAGTTGCTGAGGCGACCGCATTGACGGTCTTACTAGTTCACGTTCTTGATCGGGTCCTGATCTCCGGCCACAAAGCTGGAGCCGCTCATCGAACAGCAGGTAGCGCGAAGTCTTGCGGTCCTGCACGGCCAGGGTCGCTAGAGCCTGATTCTCAGTATGAAATTGCACCATGCGCCGGAGGTCGATCGTGCTGAGGACATCGACGTTGTGCACAATGAAGGGTTCTTCAGGACGAGCGGAATCCTCGACAGAACTACCAACAAAGAAATGAGCGGCCTTTTTCAGGCCACCGCCGGTGTCGAGCAATACGTCCTCACGCGAGACTTCAATGCGCATCTCGAAACTGTCGTTCGCTTGCAGGTACTCCTGAATCATGTCGGCGAAGTGGTGGACGTTGATTATCACCTCGCTGACTCCAAATTTGCGCAAGCGAGAAAGCGTGATCTCCAATAGCGTGCGGCCGTTGATCTCGACCAGGGCTTTGGGACGATCGCCGGTGAGCGGGCGCAGGCGCGTGCCGAGACCGGCGGCGAGAATCATGGCTTTCATTGATTCAGCTGCTCCTGCTCGCGATGACGCACCACTACTTCCACTCCATCCTTGGCGCGCAAGTACTTCGCCAATTGCTCCGCCAGAAAGACCGAGCGATGCTGGCCGCCAGTGCACCCGAACGACACCATCAAGTGCTTGAAGCCGCGACGCTGATAGGTGCTCACACTTTCGTCAACGAGCGACCTGACGCTGGCGAGGAATTGATGCACGCTTTCCTGCTGATTGAGATAGTCCATTACCGGCGCGTCTTTGCCGGTGAGGGATTTGAAGCGCTCTTCGCGCCCGGGATTCGGAAGACTGCGGCCATCGAAAACGAATCCGCCGCCGTTTCCGGTCTCGTCCTGCGGCAGGCCCCGGTGAAATGAAAAACTGAAAACCCGCACGGTCAATTTCTCCGGTTGGGACGTCGATGTCAGACCTTGCAACTTATCCGAGGCCACCATGCTTTTGAACGCTTCCATCAGCGTGGGTAACGCGATAGGCAGTTCCACATTGTGAAGCAGCCAGCGCAGGTTCTTCAGCGCGTACGGCACGCTTTGCAGGAAATGTTCTTTGCGTTCGTAGAAGCCACGAAAGCCATAGGCGCCCAGAGCCTGCATGATGCGGACATAAACGTACGCGTAGTAGTACTGCATAAACGCGGAGCGATCAAGATCGAGGAAACCGGCAAGGCTCGCGAGATAATGATCGAGCAATTGCTGGCGCAAATCCGGGGGCAGATCGGCCTTGGCGTCGAACAAAAGCGAAGCAATATCGTATTGCAGCGCGCCTTTGCGGCCGCCCTGATAGTCCAGGAAAAATGGCTGGTCTTCGTCCAGAACTTTGCGCAACATGATGTTGCGGGATTGGAAATCGCGATAGAGAAAATAATCGCGGCTGGCGCTCAACAGGCATTTCGTCAAGCGGCTGAAATCATCTTCCAGAGCCTGCTCGTTGAAGGCAATGCCGGCGAGCCGGAGAAAGTAATACTTGAAATAATTCAGATCCCACGTGATGGACTGGCGATCGAAGCTGGCGCGCGGATAGCACACTTTGTAGTTCAAGTCGCGACCCGTTTCGACCTGAAAGCGCGGCAATATGGCGACAACTTTGCGATAGGCTTCGACTGCCTCGGAAGCCATGACCGCACCGCTGCGATGATCCGAGAGAAACTCAAAAAGCGTCGTGCTGCCAAGATCTTCTTCGAGATAAGCGCCCTGGCTCAGTTCTTCCGCATAAATTTCCGGTACCGGCAGACCATACCGGCGAAAGTGCCGCGAAAATTCCAAGAAGGCGACATTCTCTTCGCGCACGTCGTAGAGAATGCCTATCGCGCTGATCTGCTTGCTGGAAAGACGGATGATCTTGCGGCCCGAGCCGCCGAGCTGGCCCTGCAGCGGCTGCACCCGCTCGACTGGCGAGTGGAAATGCTGCTCAAAAAGTCTTTTGAGAACTTCCATGAAGGGATCTCCAGCGATCCACTACCCCCTAAAGATAACATCGGACGCGCTGGCGCATGTGCTACTAGTGGAGGGCAGGTGTCCCCACCAGCTGGACGGGCGAGGCTCCCGCCCCTCCACTGTATTCGCGCTAGGTTCCGGTCTGCAGGATTACCACTAACCGTCTTGGTCCATGCGCGCCCTGCACTAGAATTTTCTCAATATCGGCAGTGCGGCTGGAACCGCTGATGACGCATGCGAACGAGTTATGCTCGAGCATTTGTTCCTGCGAGACGCGGCTCAGGGCGGTTGCCAGATCTGGAACCAGTTGCGCGATCTTCGCGAAAACGATGTGGCAGGGCGCGATCACCGATGCGCCTCGCCCGCCGCACGAAGCGGTCACCAGGATCGACCCGGTTTGTGCGATAAGAGCTTCGGCGAGCGTTACGGTTGCTTGCGAAGCTTCGCCCGGTGCGCCTTGATTGGACCAGCGGATCGCACGGCCAAGCGCGGCCATTTCGACAAGCCGGCGCAGCGATGGATGGTCTTGCACGAAAATTTCTCCTTCGGGAAGAGACTGGAGAACTTCCGCAAGCTGTCGCGCACTCACCGCAGAATTGGCAGTCAGCGCGCATTCCATAAGGTTGGCAACGCATTCCTGCTGGAATCGCTCGAGAGGATTTTTGATGGGTTCGAAGATTACACGGTCGGATCCCGTCGCAGCAGGCTCAAGGACGGCGGTGCGCAAGCCGGCACGAATCCGCTGCAGGATCTGGTCGCGACTCGAATTTTCAGTTTGCGCCTTTTCAGTTTGCGGCACGGTCTTTTCTCCAACGCGCACGAAATGATTCGGACGGCAACGGGACGGGCGAGCGATAACGGTTCCACACCCGCATCGGGTCGAGGATCGATCCCGCGAGTCCAAGTCCGTAGACGATCCGAAGAGCCTTGCGCATCGACCAGCCACCCACGGCGTAAATCCGAGGATGAAGCATGGCGTGGCGCCATGCGCGGAACATCAGCCGCTCACTCGATTTTGTAGCTCCAGCCTCGGTGGCGTTGCGACGGTTTTGCAGCAGGTGGTGATGCAGGTCAATTTTCACCGGGCAAACGCTGGTGCAAGCGCCGCAAAGCGAGGACGCATAGGACAGATGTTTGAACTCCTTGATGCTATTCAGATGCGGCGTCAGTACGCTGCCGATCGGTCCGGGATAGGTCGTGCCGTAAGTGTGTCCTCCGACGTGGCGGAAGACGGGGCAGATGTTCAAGCAGGCACCACAGCGAATGCAGTGCAGCACTTCGCGCTGTTCCGCGTCGGCGAGCAACTGGCTTCGTCCGTTGTCTACGAGGACCACGTGGAATTCTTCCGGCCCGTCCACTTCGCCCGACAGGCGCGGACCGCCGATCAGTGTGCCGTAGGTCGTGATCCCCTGCCCCGTGCCGGAGGTAGCCAGCACCGGCCAAAGGACTGCCAAGTCCTCGAGACGGGGAATGACTTTCTCAATGCCGGTGACCACAACGTGAATGCGAGGAACGCTGGTGCACAGGCGGCCATTGCCTTCGTTGGTGGAAATCGCGATCACGCCCGCGTCGGCCACCAGAAAATTTGCGCCCGAAATGCCCATTTCGGCGGCAAAGAAGGCCTGACGCAATACGCGGCGGGCTGCTGCCATCAAATCCACAGGGTCTTCACTGTCGATTTTCGGGTCTAATTTCTCCCGAAACAACTTGGCAATTTGGCCGCGGTTGAGATGCATGGCGGGGGTGACAATGTGATAAGGCGGTTCCTCGCGCAACTGCACAATGAACTCGCCCAAGTCGGTTTCCCAGACCTTAATGCCAGCTTTCTCCAGAGCTGGGCTGAGATGAATCTCTTCCGTCACCATGGATTTCGACTTCACGACCGTGCGCACACCAAGCCGGGTAGCGAGATTTTTGACATAGGTGCAGGCCTCTTCGCTATTGGCAGCCCAGAAAACATGTCCGCCGCGCGCAATTACTTTTTCTTCGAACTGGAGCAGGTAGCGATCCAGGTGATTGATGGCTTCCCGCTTAATCTCCTGACACTTTTGGCGAGCGGCTTCCCAGTCCTTGATCCGCGCGCGGCCTTTGAGATGCGCGGCATCGTAGCTGTCCATGCCGCGCTGGATGACTTCGCGGTGCATCAAATCCGCCGACTTTACAGCGGCATCCTGCAGGAAGCGTTGGGCAGCCGTTTGGCTCACAGCTGCTCCTGCGCCCGGCTTTTCTGCGGACTTTCTTGCGCGAGGATGCTGGCAAGATGAATCGTGCGGGTTGGCGCCTGCCGTTTGCCCAGGATGCCCTGCAGGTGCAACAGACAACTGGGATCGATCGCGGTCACGAACTCGGCGCCGGTCGCGGCCACACTCTCAGCTTTGGAATTTCCCATGGCAGCGGAGATGTCGGAAAACTTCGCGGCAAAAGTTCCGCCGAAACCACAGCATTCCTCGCAGCGCGCCATTTCAATCAGCGTCAGCCCGTTCACTTGGCGCAAAAGCTGCAGGGGCTGGTCGCGGAGGTGAAGCTCGCGAAGGCCGTGGCAGGAAGCGTGGTAGGTCACCGCGTGCGGGAAAGTGGCGCCGACCTGGGTGACAGCGGCGACCTTCACCAGAAATTCCGAAAACTCAAAGGTGCGGCTGGCTAAGGCGATGGCGTCCTCACGCAACGAACTGGCCGCCAGCAGTTCCGGGTAAAAAGTGCGAATCATGGTCACGCAGGAACCGGAGGGGCATACGACCACGTCGGCATGCTTGAAGACGCGAACGAAATGCTCGGCACACGGCCGTGCGTCGTTCCAGTAGCCGGTGTTGAACGCCGGCTGGCCGCAACAAGTCTGATCTTCGGGGAACTCTACCGCGCAGCCAATCCGGCGCAGCACCTTGACCGTATCGACCGCCACCTCGGGCAGAAGCTGGTCAACGAAGCACGGGACGAATAGAGATACTTTGCCTTTCACAGCCCTACCTTGTTATCAGGCGATGGGAGCTCTTTGCCCGGACCGCCAGGATCCACGCACGCTATCGAACTTCTGCTCTGCCGAAAAACTCCTCTACCGCACCACAAGATGGGTGAACGGAAATACATAGGCCTGGAGGGTCACCATGATTCCTACCAACGCCGCTAGCGCGATACTGTGAAAGAACACGTAACGCAGGATGTCGCCTTCGTGTCCGTACCATTCGGTGGCGGTGCTGGCCACGACGATGCTCTGCGCATCGATCATCTTGCCCATGACTCCACCCGCACTGTTGGCTGCGCCCATCAGGATCGGAGAAAGCCCGATCTGCTGCGCGGAGATCTTCTGCAGACTGCCGAACAACACGTTGGATGAGGTGTCCGAACCGGTCAGGGCCACGCCCAGCCACCCGAGCAGGGTTCCGAAGAACGGATACATCACCCCCGTTCGCGCGAACGCCAGGCCCATGGTGGCATCTACACCCGAATAGCGGGTCAGGATGCCCAGCGAGAGCATGGCAGCGATCGTCATGAGCGAGAACCGGATGTGCCACAGGGTTTGCCACCACATGGCGACGATCTTCGGGAGCGACAGACCCATGATGAAGCCGGAGATGATTGCCGCGAACAGGATTCCCGACCCCGTGGCCGAGAGCCAGTTGAAGCCGAACACCGCGGCCTCGGGCGTAGGTTTCACCACAACAGGGGGCATGCGTTGAGACAACTTGTTGAGACCAGTGACGGGAATCTGCGGGTTGGTGATCTTGCTCGGTGGAGTCGACCAGGTGCTCATGGAAGAGAACACTTTTTCCGGAGTATTCATCATCTTCTTGCCCGTGATCGAGCCCCAGCAGAAAACGCAAATGCTGAGCACCAGCCACGGCAGCCATGCGCGCGCGACCTCGCCGCGGCTGTAACCGTGGTGACCGCGGGCCACGCGCTGCTCGCCTTCCTGGTGTCCCTCGAGTCCCCAAATCTTTTTCGGATGCCAAATCCTAAGGAACGCGATGAGGCACAACATCGAGACGATGGCCGCACCGATGTCCGTCAGCCACGGCCCGTGGAAGTTCGAAATGAGGAATTGCGGGATGGCGAAGGTAACGCCGGCTACCGCAATGGCCGGCCAGATTTCCTTCATCCCTTTGAACCCTGCGTACGCCCACACCAGCCAGAAGGGCACCAGCACGGAGAAGAATGGCAGGATGCGGCCGACCTGCGCGCCCAGAGTCACCTCAGAAAAGCCGGTGACCGCGGCGAGCGCGATGATGGGTGTGCCGAGCGCGCCATAGGCCACGGGTGCAGTATTGGCGATGAGGGACAAGCCGGAGGCCTGCAGCGGCTTAAAGCCCAGGCCGATCAGAAGCGCTGCGGTTACCGCGACCGGCGTTCCGAACCCGGATGCGCCCTCAAAGAACGCGCCGAAGGAAAAGGCGATCAGCAACAGTTGAAGCCGACAGTCCTGGGTGATGCCCGTCATGCTTTCCTGCAAGACTTTGAAGCGGCCGGTCTGCAGCGTCATGCGGTACAGGAAGATCACGTTCAGGATGATCCAGCCGATGGGAAACAGTCCATAGCAGGCACCGTAGATGGCGGTGATGCTGGCCATCTTGATCGGCATATGGAAAATGCCGACGGCGATCAGCAAGGCAGTGACCAGGCCCAGCATGGCGGAGTAGTGCGCCTTCATGCGGAAGACCGCGAGGGTTCCAAGGAGCACGACGATGGGAAAGGCAGCGAAAATCGTGGAAAGCCACCAGTGTCCGAAGGGATCGTAGCCTTGCGCCCAAGGCGAGGTCGGCGTCACGCCGGACCAAGCCAGCACGACCAGCGTTACCAGGACTATTGCCATCAGGATGCCGGGTATCGGGCTTCCGACTTGCGGCTTATTGGCCGAAGATGGGGCGGAAGAAGGTTTAGCGATGACGGACATAAGCTCCTCGTTGTGTACTTGCCGCAAGCGGCGGCCCACCCAGGAAAACAAGTAAGAAATGCTTTTTCTGACTACCCAGTATTCTCTTACGAGAACCGCTGAGCGCTTAGCAGCAACCCATCTTCACTTCGCCGGCAGCGGTGAGCGGAGGACCGAAGGCCTCCTGCGGCGCGGGAGCTCCGTTCAGCGTCTTGATCCAACGTCGAGCCGCATCGAATACGACGAGAACTACGCCCACGATAAAGATGGTCATCAGGACTGAATCCAGGTAGCCAGTAAATACCTGACCGGGCTTGGAGGTCAATGGCCAGAAGATATTTTTGATCGACAGCACTCCCGCGGTAACCGTAGTGACACCCACGAAGCACATCGGAACGGCCGTAATCCAGGCATACTGCCGCTTGCCCATATTAATAAGGAAGGTAGTCGTCACCGCAAGCGCGATGGTTGCCAGCAACTGGTTTCCGGTTCCGAACAACGGCCATATCGTGGAGATATTTCCCGTGTAGATCAAGTATCCCCACCCCAGGACCACAAAGAAGCTGGTAATCAGATTTCCGGGCAGCCAGGCGCTGTTGCCGAAGGGCTTGTGCACTTTGCCCATGAGTTCCTGCAGGACGTAACGGGCCACGCGCGTTCCCGTGTCCACCGTGGTCAGGATGAACAGGGCTTCAAACATAATGGCATAGTGGTACCAGTAACCCATCAGACGATCCATCCCGGGCAGGCCGCGGAAAATTTGCGCCATGCCGACAGCCAACGAGACCGCCCCTCCCGTCCGTCCCGCCAATTTCTCCCCGACTTCGCGGGAGAACATATCCAGATTGACCGTGGTCAAGCCCAGGTGGCTGAAAACCTGGGGCGCGGTGTTGATGGCAAAGTAGTCGCCCGGATACATGGAGCAGGCGGCAATCAGAGCCAGCAGACCCACCAGCGATTCCGCCATCATGGCGCCATATCCGATAAAGCGAGCGTCACTCTCTTTATCCAGCATTTTCGGTGTTGTGCCGGAGGACACCAGCGAGTGAAAGCCCGAGATCGCGCCGCAAGCAATGGTCACGAAGAGGAATGGGTAGAGCTTTCCTCTGATGATCGGACCGCCGCCGTGAACAAACGGCGTGAAGTTTGGAAACTGGATGTTGGGATGAACCACGAAAACGCCGACGACCAGGACGGCGATCGTGCCCAGCTTGACGTAGGTCGAGAGATAGTCGCGCGGTTCCAGTACCAGCCAGACGGGAAGAACCGAAGCCACCAAGCCGTAAATCGCCATGAGGATCGTGATCTCGTGGGGCGTGAAGGTAAGCGCCGCTGCCGCTCCGCTCTGAGCCACCCAGTGTCCGGCGATCACGCTGCTGATCAAAAGTACGACCCCGAAGATACTGGGGCCGGTAACGGTGATCTTTCCGGCATGGCTCTTGAACATCCACAACCCCATTATGACGGCGATGGGGATGGTCATGCCGATGGTGAAGACGCCCCACGGGCTATTCGAAAGCGCATTGACCACGACGATGCCGAGGCCGGCGAGCGTAACCAGAAGAATAAAGAGCACGGCGATCATCGCCACCAGTCCGGCAAAGGGACTGATTTCGGTGCGGGCAACATCCGCCAGCGAGCGGCCGCGGTGACGTGTGGAAGCCACCAACACGGTGAAGTCCTGTACACACCCGGCCAGGACGGCGCCGATCAGCAGCCAAAGGAAGCCCGGCGCAAACCCGAACTGCGCGGCCAGAGTCGGCCCCACCAGCGGTCCTGCTCCGGCGATGGCCGCGAAGTGATGTCCGAAGAGCACCCATCGGGGTGAAGCGACATAGTTATGTCCGTCGGCGTAGGTGTGCCCCGGAGTGACGCGGCGATCGTCTAGCGCCAGAGCCTTCGCGGCAATAAACGCACTGTAGTAACGGTAGGCGAGCGCGTACACGCACAACGCGCCCAACAATACCGGAAGAGTATTCATGACTCGCTCCAGATCAAGCGAGAGTGGCCGATCCTGCCAGCCCAATCGAAGGCATCCTACACCCATCGTGGAATTTGGCACAACGATTTCCCTTGCGCGGCTTCTTTTGCGCGAAACACGCGCTACAATGTCGGGCATATTCCGCTGCCGAACCGAAAGGATCGCGTATGCACATGCCACACGAGAAGCAAGCGGCAGTTCAGGAACAACCCCTTGTCCGCTTTGGTTTGGGGCTCGCCAACTGGAGTGAGCGGTGGTTTCCGGACCCGCTGATTTTTGCGCTGCTGGGAATTGTGGTGGTCTTTGGGGTCGGCCTGTTGCTTCGTCAAAGTCCCACCAAACTGGCCATCCAGGGAGGAAAGAACTTCTGGACCCTGGTCCCTTTCACCATGCAGATGGTGATGATTATCATCGGCGGATATGTTGTCGCCTCGACGCCGGTCGTGTATCGCGCCATCCGCGCCTTGGCCGGAATTCCAAAGACGCCGCGGGGAGCGGTTGCCATGGTGGCGTTGTTCTCCATGCTGACCTCGCTGATCTCCTGGGGCTTGAGCCTGATTTTCAGCGGACTCTTTGTTCGGGAACTGGCGCATCGCGTCAAGGGATTGGACTACCGCGCCGCAGGCGCCGCTGCGTACCTCGGGCTGGGAGCCGTCTGGGCGATGGGGCTCTCTTCTTCCGCCGCCATGCTGATGGCGACCAAGTCCTCCATGCCGCCATCATTGTTCAACATTAGTGGCCTGATCCCGCTCACACAAACTCTCTTCTTGTGGCAAAGCATCGCGACGACGGCGATCCTGATTGTGCTGTCGGTGCTGATCGCCTACTTGTCCACGCCGTCTCCAGAGAATGCCAGAACCGCCGAATCCTATGGCATCCAATACGAGCCGATTCGTTCCGGCCTAGAGACCAAGAGCAAACCCGGCGAGTGGCTGGAATACAGTCCCCTGCTTACAATTTTGATTGCCGCGCTGTTGTGCTGGTATCTGGTCGACGTGTTCCGCACGTCGCCGCAGGGTGCGCTGGCGGCGCTTGACCTTAACACTTACAACCTCATGTTCATTACGGTTGGGCTGTTATTGCACTGGCGCCCGAAGCGCTTTATGCGCGCCGTATCGGAGTGCATTCCCGCCACCGGCGGCGTGCTGATCCAGTTTCCGTTTTACGCGGTGATCTTCGGAATGATTGTAGGCACGGGGATCGCGGATGCGCTGGCGAAACTTTTCGCTTCCATCAGTACCCACAACACATATCCGCTGCTGGTGGCGATGTATTCGGCGGTGCTTGGCGTTTTCATTCCCTCCGGCGGCAGCAAGTGGGTGATCGAAGCGCCGTATGTGCTGCAGGCCGCGAATCTGCACCAGGTGCATCTGGGCTGGGTGGTGCAGATCTACAACGCTTCAGAGGCGCTGCCCAATCTGGTCAATCCTTTCTGGATGCTGCCTCTGCTGGGCATATTGAAACTGAAGGCCAGGGACATTGTGGGATATGGAGTGCTGCAGTTGATGGTTCACATACCGGTCGTGTTTTTCCTGTGCTGGCTGTTTGCCCGCTATATTCCGTATGTGCCGCCTATGAAATAGGATTGTCCGCAGTCATCGATGTGCAGCGGCATCCCCGGTGACTCCCAGCCGGATCGTCAAGAAGGGTCTGTGTGGCACCGCGAGTAAGTGGGCAATGTTGAGCTGTCTTGCCCCAGTTTTCAAGTGGTTATGCCGGCCGATCTGGCTTCGCTACGTGCCTTGCGAATATCTTTAACATCGCCCATCACGATGATCGCGGTGCCGGCTCGGATCACCAGCTTATCCGGAGGATTCACCCACAACTTGGGACCGGCTGCTCCTCCCCCGCTCTTCGCCGCCAGCACCAAGAGGTTGTGCTTGGACTGAATCCCGATTTCGCTTAGAGGATTGCCCACCCAAGGTGAATCAGCATCGATTTCGATGTCCTCTACGCGCAGGGTTTGGGACTGGTCCTTCAACATGAGATCCAGAAATCCGACGACATGGGGCCGGATCAATTCACTCGCCATTCTGAGTCCACCAATATGGCTCGGGGAAACGGTGGCCTGGGCGCCGGCCCGTGACATGCGGTCGGCAAATTTCAGGTCAGAGGCGCGGGCCACAATGCGGAGATTGGAGAATGCCTGATGTGCGATCACCGTCACAACCAGGTTGTCCTTATCCTCGGGAAGAGCGGTAATCAGGCCCTTGGCATGTTCGATGCCCGCCTTGCTTAGAGTTTCCTCCTCGGTCGCGTCGCCCACGACGTACAGCATGTCACGAAAGAGATCCGGGTGGGTCTCGCCCACTTTCTTGATCGACTCCTCGCGGAGGTCAACCACCACATAGTGCGTCCCGGTTCGATGCATCTCCTCCGTCACATAGCGTCCGGTATCTCCAATGCCGCAGACGATGTAGTGGCCCCTGAGTTCGCTGATTCGTTTCTGCATTCTGCGTCTCCAAAACGGATTTGTCGCTTCGATTTCTACCAGGAAGGCCGCCACTACGGAAAACACATAGACGGTTACAGCCACACCGAACAGCACCACTACCATGTTGAAGACCCGCAGCGCCGGGTTGTGAGCGGTCTCCACAATCTCTCCATAGCCAACTCCGGCCAGCGTAATGACCGCCATGTAGAGTGCTTGCAGAAAGGTGACGGAGGGTCCGCCGAGGAGGCGATAGCCGGTCACACTCACCGTGACCAGGCTCAAGAACAGAATTCCCGCGGAAATGAGGCGCCTACGAAGCATCAGCGACGCCACTCGTCAATTAAGTTAGCCACCAGGCCCGACCAGCCGGTCTGATGACTCGCTCCCAGGCCCTGCCCGGTGTCTCCATGGTAGTACTCGTTGAATAGCAAATAATCCCGCCAATGCGGGTCTTCCTGGAACTTGCGGTAGGGGCCGAAGCAAGGACGGTTCCCTTGCTCATCCTTGCGAAATATGCCGATCATGCGATCGGCGATTTCCGCGCCCATGGCGAGCGGCGTGATCGGCTGGCCGTCACTGCCGGGTGTTCGCACCGTGAAGCTGGGTCCCAGCGCGCGGCTGAACTTTAGCAGTGAACGAATCAACAGGTAGGTCGTTGGAAACCACAACGGACCACGCCAGTTGGAGTTCCCACCCTTGATGCGCACGCTCGATTCCGCTGGTTCGTACCCGACGCAATTTCCGGCATACCAGAATGGATTCTCCTCGTGATATTTGGAGAGACTGCGAAGCCCGTGCGGGGCAAGGAACTCACTTGGGTCCCAGATGTGTTGCAGAATACGGGCAAACTGACCCGAGTCCGCAATCGAAAGCACATACCGCTGCCCCTCAATGGAGTAGCAGGCATTCCCAACCAGATCCGGACGATTCTTGATGAACCACTCCACATTGCCGAGAAATTCGGGATGGGGATCCAGATCTTCCCGATCCACGACCTCGACGGCGTAAAGGGGGATCAGGCCGACCATGGAGCGCAAGCGAAATTTCTTGAAGTCCCCGTTGGGCAGGCGAAGAACGTCATAAAAGAAACCGTCCCGCTCGTCCCAAAGCTGATAGTTGCGGCCGCCCATCTTCTTCATAGCCGCGCCGACGTAGATGAAGTGCTCAAAGAATTTCGTCGCAAGCAACTCGTAGGCCTTGTCGCCGCTGGCCAGCTCGAGGGCTGCCCGCATCAAGTAAAGGCAGAAGAAACCCATCCAGCCGGTCGCGTCCGACTGCTCGAGGATGGCGCCACCGGGAAGTTTTTCGCTGCGGTCGACTACGGTGATGTTATCCAATCCCAGGAAACCACCCTCGAAGACGTTGTTCCCGGTGCTATCGACGCGGTTCACCCACCAGGCAAAGTTCATGAGCAGCTTGTGCAGGCACTTTTCCAGGAAAGCTTTGTCTCCTTGACCAGTGCGCACCTTTTCGTGTTGATAGACGCGCCAGACGGCCCACGCATGAACCGGTGGATTCAAGTCGGAAAACTCCCATTCATAGGCGGGAATCTGCCCGTTCGGATGTTGGAACTGCTCGAATAGCATCGCCAAGAGATTCTCCTTGGCGAACTCCGGATCCACCAGGGCGAGCGTGGTGCACTGAAAGGCCAAGTCCCATGAGGCAAACCAGGGAAATTCCCATTTGTCGGGCATGGTAAGCACTCGCATCGAATTCAGATGGCGCCAATGGATATTGCGTGTTTTGTTGTGGCCTTCGGGCGGGGGCACGCTATCGCCTTCCAGCCAGCGCTCGACGTCGAAGAGGTAAATCTGTTTCGTCCACAACATGCCGGCGAAAGCGCGCCGTTGAATCAGTTTCTCTTCCTCGGTCGCTTTGGGAGGATGGATGGCTTCGTAGAACTCGTCCGCTTCCTGCTTTCTTTCTTCCACCACTTTGTCCACGTCGCGGAGCGGATTGGCTATTTCCTTGTCGGTCAAGCGCAGCCGCAACACAATCGAACTCCCTGCCGCCACTTGGGCGCGGTAGTGTACGCAGGCCTTAGTCCCCAATGGCTGCGGATTCACGCACGGCTCACCGTTCACGACGTAGCGATGAAATGCGTCTTTCACATACGGAGAACGGTTGATCGCCGACGGGCCATAGAGACGTGAGGCATTGGTCTCGTTGTCGGTAAACAGAAAATCGCCGCCTGCGGCCGCATACAAGTAGCGGCGGCCGAGAGCGTATTGCAATTGAATGTTTTCCAACGGCTTGGCGGTGGAATCATCGGCCACGAGCATCAACTGCTGTTTTCCCGCCGCGCCTGCCTGAATGGTGGGCTTACCGCTGGGCGGGTCGGTCCAACTCCACGTGTTGCGGAACCACAAATGTGGCAAGACGTGCAGTTCCGCAGCGTCGGGACCGCGATTGAATGCTTCTATGCGGATACAGATATCTTCCGGCGAGGCCTTGGCGTACTCGATGAAGATATCGAAATATCGATCGTCATCGAAAATGCCGGTATCCAGCAGTTCGAACTCAGACCCTGCCCCGCGGTTCCGGCTTTCCTCAATCAACCGCCGGTACGGGTATTCTCTTTGTGGGTATTTGTACAGCAGACGCATATAGCTGTGAGTGGGGGTGTTATCAACGTGGAACCAGTATTCTTTGGCATCCTCGCCGTGATTTCCTTCATTGCAGGAGAGCCCAAACATACGCTCCTTCAGAATGGGGTCGCGGCCGTTCCAAAACGCCGGAGCGAACACCAGCAACTGATAGCGGTCGCAGATCCCGGCGATGCCGTCCTCACCCCAGCGGTAGGCTTTGCTGCGTGCCTGATCGTGGGGAAGAAAATCCCACGCGTTCCCATCCGCGCTATAGTCCTCGCGCACGCTTCCCCAGGACCGGTCGCTGACGTAAGGTCCCCATTTGCGCCAGTGTGGCACCCGGCCAACGTGTGGTTCGGCTAACCGGGCATGTTCCTTGGTAGGGGTGGCGTTCTGGGTCTGCGGGGAACGCGCCGGCTGCTGCTTGCGATTGACCAAATTTCCTCCTTGTGCTCCCAGCCTTTTCGCTACGACGCTGGGCGCAAACCACGAGGGCGAAATTGTATCCGAAGTTCCGCGAATTGGTTCAGCAACTTTCTTAGGGCCTCTGCGATCGCTCGGGACCGGTTTAAGAAAAATTAAAAAATTAACGGGATTGCCTGCATATACGAGTACACTCTCAAGCTGATTCATTGGCTGGGGAGGAACACGCAACATGACGCCGAGCCCTCGTCGAGAACAATTGACCAAGCTCTCCTACCGTGCCCACCCGCATTTGTACGAGATCAACACCTGGGTGTGGTTAGAGGAACTTTCTGCCAAGCATGGCCGCTGCCTGAGCCTGCCGGATGTACCGCACGAAGAATGGGACCACCTCGCAGATCTGGGATTCGATTTTGTTTACCTGATGGGGGTGTGGAAGCGCAGTTTGATTGGCCGCCGAATCTTTCGCACTGACCCCCGGAATTTTCCGAATTTCGATGCCGCACTGCCGGCTTGGAAGATGCGCAACGTGGTTGGTTCGCCTTTCTCGATCCAGGACTACAGTCCGGACCCTCGCATCGCCGCCGCCGAAGGCTTAAGCGAAATACACAACCAGCTGCGCAGGCGAGGCATGGGGCTGATCCTCGATTTTGTGCCGAACCATACCGGCTTCGACCATAGCTGGATAGCGCAGCATCCAGACCGCTACATCCAGGGCAGCGAAGATGATTTTCGACGGGATCCCGCGGCCTTTTATCTAGTGGAAAGAGAGGACGATGAGAATCTATTCGTCGCTCGCGGCCGAGATCCCTATTTTGCTCCCTGGTCTGACGTCGCACAGCTCAATTACTTCAATCCCGATTGCCGCCAAGGCATGATCGGGATCTTGAAAAACATCGCCCAGTATTGTGATGGGGTGCGCTGCGACATGGCGATGCTGGTGACGAATGAGATTTTCAATCGGACCTGGGGGCATTCCCTTGCACCGTGGCCAGTGCCACGAACCGAGTTCTGGGAGGAGGCAACGGCGGCATTGCCGGACTTTGTGTGGCTGGCGGAAGTTTATTGGGACATGGAATGGAGAATGCAGGAACTGGGATTCCGGTTTACTTACGATAAGCGTCTGTACGATCGCCTGCACGAGGGTTCCGCCGGACCGGTCCGTGCCCATCTAAGCGCTGACATACTCTATCAAAGCAAAATGGCGCGCTTTCTCGAGAACCACGACGAGCCGCGCTGCGCAGCGGTTTTCCCGCGCGAAAGAATCGCTTCCGTGGTTACTCTGCTTTCGACGCTGCCGGGGATGCGTTTTTACCATCACGGCCAACTGAACGGCGCGCAGACGTTCGTGCCTATGCCCCTGGACAAGGCGCGCCCGGAAACTGAAGATCGACAGATTCGGGAATTGTACGAGCAGTTGCTGCGTTTCGCTGACGCGGAGGTCTTTCACGCCGGTGAATGGCAGCTTCTCGAAGTGCAGCCTGCGGGAGACGACACGTTTCAGGACCTTATCGCCTACGGCTGGCATAGCCAGGCTGATCACAGACTCATCGTGGTGAATCTAGGCAATCGAACGGCTCAGGGCAAGGTCCAGAAAGCAGCGGTGGGCGCATCCCGCAATTGCTTGTTCCGCGACTTGCTGGATGGCAGCGAGTACTTATGGGAACGCGCGGAGATAGACAGCAACGGCCTCTACGTGAGGCTGGCGCCATACCACGCGCATGTCTTCGAGATTCGTGAAAGCTAGCGGTCGTTATCGGCCAACGTTATCGGCCAACGATCTCGCTGACCTTTTTCATTTGAGCCGCAAACTGGGGCGCCGAATAGGCCGACGGATTTTGCAGCAGCGAGAAGAGCCCGTCGATCGCCGCGCGTATCTCGGTGCCGTTGGCTGGCTTTTCATTCTGGCTATAGGCTCTGAATAGCGAGTCCAAGGTGAAGGCAGCCTGTTCCGCCGAACGCTCACCCTCGACCGAGATGGCAGTGCCGTCACCCGCAACCCGCCGTATCAGGCGCAACGTCATCGCCCCATCGTAGCCCTGAGCGTCAACCTGCTTCACCACCTGGTCGGCGAAGGCGGAGGCTCGCATCGCCGACGCTGCGATTTGTTCCCGATTCCCATTTAGTTGATTCATGAGGCCCGCAAGCTGCGAAACCTCATCGTTCAATTGCTTGCTGGCGTTGGGACTGATCTCCTCAACCAGATCGCGGAATACGACCACGCGAGACTGATTCCACGGTGGATTGCCGGGCCGGCGGCCGGCATAACCGCGCTCCTGACGCCAGCTATCCTCTGCCCGCGTCAGACTGTGGTGACAGGCAAAACAATCGAGTTCACCGTACTCGGGCCATATTGGGCCATTCGCGCGGCGTGCCAACCGGTTGAAAGATTCGCGCAATTGCACGGCCTGACCGACGCCCCAAGCCTGCACCTGCCGCCAAGGCTTGTCCTCTTCCGGCATCTTCCAGTGGTGCGGCATGACAAAGGTAAACAAGCCCAGCTCAAAAGTAAGATCGGGGTGTCCAGCGGCGATCATCTCGTGATCGACAAATTTATCGGCTGTCCCAAGATGGCAGGTCAGGCATTTTCCGGTACGGTTTTCCAGGTTGCGAGTGTCGTACATGCCGAGCTGAACGGACTTCTCATGCGGCCAGTTTTTGGTCGTATGCGGACCCAGCCAGCCCGACGCAGGACCGTGACAGTTCTCGCAACTCACCCCGTCGCCCAGTTCGAACGTCTGGGCTTGCTGCTCCGGGGGCACGTAGAGCGAGTGACAGACCAGGCACCTAGGGGCTTGAGCCGGCGGTCGTCCGAGATTCAGAATTCGGCCGATACGCTCGGAAACATTGTTGCGCAGCACACTGAAAGCTCGGGCGTGCTTGTCTTGCGCGATCCAGATGGTGAATTCGTTCTGAAAAATGCGGGTGGTGGTCTTCGGTTGCACGCTGCCATGGCAACTGCTGGCCGCGCATCCACCGGGGCCGTTGTACTTACCGGCAGCGACTGGTTTCTGATCGTAAAGCGGTGCCGTTGTTTGAGGAGCCTCCATCGGAGCAGTTGCGGGAGGGGGCTCGGTGTTTTCGGGTGGCTTCTGGGAAGTTGGTTCCTGCGCCGCCGCTTCATTCTTCGCCGCAACGGCCGGAGGCGGAGCACTGCGTGCTGGAGCTTCATTCTTCGCCGTAACGGCCGGGGGCGGAGCACTGCGTGCTGGAACTTCATTCTTCCCCGCGACGGCCGGAACCGGAGCACTGCCTGCAAACACACCCAAAATGAACTTGTCGCTGCTGCCGGGCAGCAATTCGTAGCGACACTTTTCCAGACAATCAATCACCACGCGGGTGGTCGGAGGTGTCTGGCCATCGTTCCCTATGCGCACTGCCTTGACGTAACGGCTGTCGACCTCGATGTGGCGCTGCGAAGTGGACATCTGTGTGTCCCGCAGAGTCACAACCACACGAGGCGGCGAATCCAAAGTCGAGACTTTCGGTCGCCACTGGCCGCTGCCCGTGAGCTCCACGCGAACCGAGTCGCCCTCGCGGATTACGTCCACTTTCTGCAATGCAGCCTGGCCGCTCGGGCTAGGAGTCTGCGCTTTAGCCACGCCTCGGAGCACGAGCAGCAACAAGGCGACCGCTAGCAGTTGCTTTCGCATTTTGCTATTTCCTCATCAAGTGTTCGGTTGTGCTTGACTCGTATTTCCTCATCACCGCACAAGTTGTGATTTTTGTTGGGGCTTGGTTATACGACGAATAGGCAAAAAAATCAACCAAAAGCATCGTGGGCTGGTCGCACTTTGCGAAAACGAGCAAATTTCAGTCAAGTGTAGACATGAAATCCATTTTGCTGTAGCATTTGCGCTCTTGCCATCTTAAGTAAGGTTTTGACCTCACGTAAATCTTATGCGGAGTGTCCGAAATCGTGTTTGAAGAACTGAGGGCCATACAACGAGATTTCGGCTACCTACCAGCCGACCAGATCAAGACGCTCGCCGCAAGGATCCATGTCCCTATAAGCCAAATCCATACGGTCGCGAGCTTTTATCCCCACTTTCATCTCAGCCCTCCACCGAAAGTGGACATGCGCGTCTGTGCGGACATGAGCTGCCACCTTTGCGGAGGTGACAAGGTCCGGTCCGCGCTCGACTCGGCTTTTCAAGGTGCGGACCCCAAAGATGTGTCTATCCGCGACGTTTCCTGCCTCGGCCGGTGTGACCAGGCTCCTGCGATCATGGTGAATGACAATATTTACGCCCACGTGAACAGCCGCGACGCAGTCACCATGGTGGAAGATGTGCTCAACGGCAAACCTCTCCCTGGAAGACATGAGAACGCAGAACGAATGGCGGTGGTCTCTGACCCGTACCAGGGAAAGGGCCAGTATGCGGTGGTGCGCCGCTTTGTTGAAACCCGGAATTGGCAGGAGATTCTTGCGTCTCTGAAAGCCGCTGGTCTGCGAGGCATGGGTGGCGCCGGCTTTCCCACCTCCAGCAAGTGGGAATTCGTGCGCAACGCGCCCGGTTCCACGAAGTACATCGTGTGCAATGCCGATGAGAGCGAACCCGGCACCATCAAAGACCGGGGCATCATGGAGAATGTCCCGTATCTCGTGATTGAAGGCATGATCACCGCCGGTCTGGTCACAGGAGCGCGCAAAGGGATTCTCTATATCCGGCACGAATACGAAGAACCCAAAGAGATTCTCCAGAAAGAGATTGATCGCTGCTATCAGCTGGGTGTGTTGGGATCTCAAGTCCTGGGGAGCGATTTGGCTTTTGATCTGGAGATTTTTGTCAGCCCCGGTGGCTACGTCTGTGGAGAGGAGAGCGCTCTTCTCGAGGCCATCGAAGGCAAGCGTTCCGAGCCGCGCAACAAACCTCCCTTCCCCGTCACCCATGGTTTGTGGAACCAGCCCACCGTTATCAACAATGTTGAGACTTTTTGTTTGGCGACTGTGATCCTGGCTCGTGGTGTCGATTGGTATAAGGCGCAAGGCAAGAACGGATCGGTGGGAATGAAGTTCGTGGGAATCAGCGGCGATGTGAATCGCCCCGGCATTTTTGAAGTTCCGATGGGAACCACCTATAGCGAGATGATCTATGAGCTTGCCGGAGGCGTCCCCGGTGGAGGGAAGCTTCTCGCCTTTGCGCCTTCCGGTCCGTCTTCGGGATATTTGCCGGCCTCCATGACCAACCTGCCGCTAGACTGGAACGCGGTTGCGGCTGCGGGATCCATGGTCGGATCGGGAGCCATTGTGGTGTGCGCGGAGGGCCGATGCATGTTAGACATGGCCCTCAACGCCACTCGCTTCTACCGCAATGAGTCCTGCGGCAAGTGCGTACCGTGCCGGGTGGGTTCGCAAAAGCTGGTCGAGATGCTCAAAGGCTGGACCGCCGGGCAAAGCTCCAAGGGAGACATGCAGGTTCTGGGAGAGCTTTCGACCGCCATGATGCAGGCATCAATTTGTGGGCTCGGACAGGTGGTGCCGGTTCCCATCGCCTCGGTGCTGAAACATTTCCCGGGCGTGGTAGAAGAGCACATCGTCCGCCGCCGCTGTCCGGGAGGGATTTGTTTCAATGAGCCCTGAGAAAAACTATTAGTTAAAAGATCGTCAGTTGATCGTGAGTTAGAAAACCATGAGTTCCAATGTAGTGGCAAGCCAACCGATCCCGGCAAAACCCGTGCAACTGACCATCGACGGCATATCCGTGACCGTCCCACAGGGTACCACTATTTTTGACGCCGCCCGTGCCCAGGGCATTCCTATCCCCACACTTTGCCATCAGCAGAACGAGAATCCGGTGGGGGTTTGCCGAGTGTGCGTGGTGGACGTGGGCGCGAGAGTTTACGCCGCTTCGTGTATTCGTCAAGCCGAACAAGGGATGAACGTGAAGACGAACACCGCGGCTGTGTTGGGCGTGCGCAACACCCTCGTCGAACTTTTGATGTCAGACCATCCCTCTCCGTGCGCGCGGCAGCAGCATTCCGGCGACTGCGAATTGGAGCGGCTTGCCACCCAGGCTGGAATCATTAAGCCGCGGTTCCCCAGCCGCACTACACCCCGCGGGCACGATGATTCCTCGTTAGCCATCAAGGTTGACCATGAGGCTTGCATTCTCTGCGACCGCTGCATTCGCGGCTGCGATACCATCCGCAACAACTGGGTGCTGGCGCGGCGGGGCAAAGGATATCAGGCAGGGATTGCCTTCGATAATAACTTGCCGATGGGAGAGTCCTCGTGCGTTTCCTGCGGTGAGTGCATGGTGTCCTGCCCCACGGGAGCTTTGACGAATCGGGGCGTGGTTAAGAGTCACCTCGAAGGTGGGACGGTCGATCCAGATGTTCTTGTCGGCCTGCCGGTTTTCAAGAACGTTTCGGGAACGTTTCTGGAACTGAACCAGAATGCGATTGTGGAAAAGCATTTCCGGGCAGGCGACATCATTTGTCGTGAGGGGGAATTTGGGGCGACCGCGTTCTACATACTGGAGGGCACAGCGGAAGTATATCTGGCCAGCCCGATTGCCCATGTCAAGACCGAGGGCGGTGCGCAGGGATTCTTGAGCAAGCTGAAGAGCCTGCTCACCTCTCGCGACGTCGATCAGCGCAAAGAAGAAAGCACTCGCACCTACATACCCATCGACGCTTCTGTGGATCTCCCTTATCAGAACCCGATTGCCGAATTGGGCCCGGGCGAACTGTTCGGGGAGATGACTTGCATGAGTTACTACCCGCGCTCGGCGACAGTGCGGGCAAAGACCGATTGCACGATGCTCGAGATGCTGCGTAACGTTCTCGACATCATGCAGCGCAACAAGACTTTCCGCGAGCAGCTTGACCGCACTTACAAGAAGCGCGCGCTGGATTCGCACCTGCGCAGCGTGCCGGTACTGGCGTCGCTGACTGGGGACTTCATCGACCACTTGCGGGAGCATGTCGAACTGCTGCGCTTTCAAAAGGGACAGGTCATCTGCAACCAGGGCGATGTGGCCGACAGCTTTTACCTGGTACGGCTCGGGTTCGTGAAAGTATCCCAGCATCGGCCTGGCGGGGATATCGTCCTGGCCTACTTGGCACGGGGTTCGTATTTTGGCGAAATGGCTTTCCTCACGGGTACGCCGCGCATAGCCACGTGCACGGCACTGGACCATGTGGAGGTGGTGCGCATTCCCGGGGACGATTTTCAGCTCATGCTCGACCGCTTCCCGGAAATCCGGGCAAAGTTGGAAGCGGCAGCGGCGGAGCATATGGAGCAGAACCGGCAAAGAGCTATGCCGGTAGCCGATGTTTCCATGGACCAGTTCCTCAATCAGGGCCTGATGGAGGCGCAAAGCCTGCTACTGCTCGACCTTGACCGTTGTACCCGCTGCGATCAGTGCGTGCGCGCCTGCGCGGACGCCCACGATGGGGTGAGCCGGTTGATTCGCGAAGGCTTACGCTTCGACCGGTATCTGGTCGCTACATCGTGCCGGCAATGCCGCGATCCGCTGTGCATGGTGGGCTGTCCGGTCGGATCGATTCGCCGCCGCAATTCGCTCGAGGTGATCATCGAGGACTGGTGCATTGGTTGTGGCCAGTGCGCAAACAATTGTCCGTACGGAAATATCAATATGCATCCTTTCCCGGTCCAGTTGGAAGACCTGTCGTATCCGGGAAGAACAATCGCCAGCGTGAAGGTGAAAGCTACTTCTTGCGATCTCTGCCTGGGCCATGAGGAACCAAGTTGCGTGTATGCTTGCCCGCACGATGCGGCGCATCGCGTAAACCCGCTGGAATTTTTCGGCGGCCTGCTCCAGCGACAGAAAATAAGCAGACCGGATGTAAGCAAACAGAGTAAGTAAAGCAGAGTAATGAAAGCAGGACAGTGACCATTGCGCATTGATGAGACACATCGGAAGTGGTTCATCGGCAGTCTGGCAGGACTGATCATCGCCGCCGTGGTGTACATTCCCTACAGCCGTAGCGCGCCGCAGGGTGCCAGCGGCGGTACCGTCCTCGGGCTGATTTATGGGAGCATCGCCTCCGCATTTATGCTCTTTGCGGGATTGCTGGGGGCACGGAAGAAGGTGCCAATCTGGCGCGTCGGCCGGGCACAAGCCTGGATGCGCGGCCACCTCTGGTTGGGTTTCCTGAGTTTTCCATTGATCTTCCTCCATTCGGGATTCCGCTTTGGCACGGGGCTTACGAAGGGCCTGATGTGGTTGTTTGTCGTGGTTTTCGTCAGCGGGATCGTGGGAGCGATATTGCAACATTTCATGCCCAGGCTTGAAACCCAGAGGATTCCGCTGGAAACCATTTACGAACAGATTGGACGGGTGCGCTCGCAACTAGTCGCCGAAGCACAGATCCTGGTCGAAGAGGCTTGCGCCGCACTGGCGGGAAGTGTTTCCCAAGCCACCGAGCAACAGCGTGCCGAATCGGCAAGTGCGGGAACTATGGGTGGCCTTACCGTAGCATCCGCCCTGGAGGTGGACGAGGGGGCCGGCGCCGAACTCAAGGAGTTCTTCCGTCGCGAGATGCAGCCCTATATCGTAGAGGGCGGACCCCGGGGCATGGCGTTAGCCGATCGCAACCTTTCCCAGAATATGTTCCAGCAACTGCGCTTGCTCCTGCCGCCGAACTTGCATGCATCCGTCAGCGATTTGGAGAATATCTGCGAGGAAAAGCGGGAACTCGATCAACAGACTCGATATCACCGCATTCTGCACGTCTGGCTGCTCGTGCACATACCTGCTTCCTACGCGCTATTGCTGCTGGGCGCGGTGCACGCGGTGATGGCGTTGCGTTACTGAGGAAAAACGATGCCGCGGCGCATACGCACGACCAAGAATCTCGCCAAGCGAATGGACTTGCAGTATTTCAAGCAGGCTCATCCCCTGCGCAGTTGGCGGCTCTGGCTGTCGATCCTGATTCCGGTCGTCGCAGTCGGATGGTTCGCGGCTCAGCGCGCAACCAGCCAGAAAGTTTACAGCAGCGGGCCGCTCTCAGCGGCGCACGCCGTGTTGGGGAAGAACTGTAACGTTTGCCATGCAACCACCCTCGGGTTTTTCCACGCGAAGGTCAGTGACGATGCCTGCTTGAAGTGCCACGACGCGCCCGCGCACCACGCCGACAAGGTGGCCTTCACGGTGAAGTGCGGTTCATGCCACATAGAGCACAGGGATTCGCCTCGGCTGGCGAGCACGCAAGATGCAGGCTGCACTCAGTGTCATGCGGACTTATCCACCCGAAGCGGGAAGCCTCAGTATGTGCGCATGGTAAAGGACTTCGACAAGGAGCATCCAGAGTTCGCGGCATTGCGGCCCGGCGCCCGTGATCCTGGCCAAGTCAAGCTGAATCACTACGCGCATCTGCGTCCCAATCTTGCCGGCCCGACTCGCCCGGTGCAGATGGACTGTCAAGACTGCCATCGCTTGGCGGCAATGAACGGAAGCTGGCCGTATGCGCTGCCTCAGACGACGTCGCAGACGATGTCTCAGCCCATGCCCCAGCCGAAGCCTGTTGCGGGCGGCATGAGCGCGGATCTGAAGCATGCGCGCTCCCAGGATTACATGTTGCCGATTCTTTACGCCACTCAGTGCGCTGGCTGTCATGTTAAGGACTTGCAATTTGACAAGCGCTTCGATCAAGTGGCGCCGCATGACAAGCCGGAAGTTGTCCAGACATTTCTAATTCAGAAGTACAGCGATTACTACGCGTCCCATCCCGGAGCGCTGTCGGAAGCGGTAGCGCCGGAACGGATTCTGCCGGGCAAGATGAAATTGCCCTTGCCGGTTCCGCATAACCGGCAGGAATGGATGGACCAGCAAATCATGCTGGCCGATCGCCTGTTATTCGACAAAGGTTGCAAGCTCTGCCACGTCATGATCGAAGGAAACGCTGAGGGAAACGCGGCTGAAGGAAAAGGGCCGCTGCCGATGGTGGCAAAGTCTTCCATTCCGGCACGCTGGTTCCTGCACGCCGAGTTCAGTCACGACTCCCACCGCCTCTTGACCTGCACGGCGTGTCACGAGCGAACGCCGGAGAGTCGCCAAACCGCCGACATCCTGCTGCCGGGAATTACATCTTGCCGCAATTGCCACGAAGATGGCGGTCCGCGGCACGATGCCGCCAGCGGGCGCTGTTCCGAGTGCCATGCGTATCACGATTGGACGAAGGAACGACCCACCAAGGGAAAGTTCACGATTCCACAATTGCGCGCATCGAGGTAGCAACCGATCATGCCAGGAAGGCGCATCCGTCATCTTCGGAGCACTTTGGCGTTCTCCCCTGTGCTCACAACGCAGCCTGGACGCTCCAAACGCGAAAGCCCGCCATCACACGCAGCGGCTCGCCTGCCAAATCGGGCGCTTCCGCCAGTCGCCGCATAATATCGGCCGGCCGCGGCGCCACACTCACCAGCCTCGCCTCACTCCCCGGATCCATCACAAGCGCTCCCATGGCTCACGCCTCCGATCTCAACTTGAGAGGGCACACGCTCAGCACTCTGTTTCGCCTCGAGCATAATCCTCGGCTGTCTGGCGGGACTAGACATCAGTGCGCGGGGCCGGGGGGACTATCTGTGACCGTGTAGAGTTGGCCATCGCGAAGATACATGCGCTGCATTTCCTGCAGATTGAAGGGGCGCGCGCCGCGGCGTCCGAAGACCGCGACTTGATTGCCGCTCTCATCCACGCCGCGATCGCGATCGATGCCTTTGGATATGGCCAGCGCCGGCCCACGCGTGTGATGAGTGGCAATCAGTTTGGGAGTGGGGCGCGCGCTGAAACCGGAAAAGTTGGGATCGTCCGCCGGCGAAAACAACTCCAACACCCGCAGCCCGTTCTTGCCATCAGCCACGTAAGCAAACAACGCCGCCGAGACCATGCCGAGTTTCACATCGTTCACGTCATTCAGGGCACCACCGGCGTTGAAAACCTGGTCCAGTTTGGGCTGCTCGGGGCGCTCAATATCCACCACCGCCAAACCCTGTTTGCCCTCCGAAACATATGCGTACGTGCGCGCGACGTAGACGTTGCGAGCGTCCGGGAGCGTAACCTGCGCTCCCGGAACGGGCACTGGCCTATCAAGATGAGTGATATCGAGGACTTTCAGTCCAACACTATCCACCACGAAGGCGTAGCGGAACTGCACGGCGATGCCTTTCGCATCGACTAAAAATGGCGCGCCAATTTGCGCTGTAAGTTCGGGCTTGGCTGGGTTATCGAGATTCACCACCGCCAAGCCGGCGTCGCAAAGAATGTACGCGTAGGTGCCGACGATGGTGATCCTCCGTGCTCCCTTCAGCGCACCGTTGGGATTAAAAGCATAAGCGCGTTGGAGAAAGTTATTGCGGGGATCGCCGTCGAGCAAGGTCCCGACGCCGGGGCTCTTATGCTTCAGGTTGGGATCGCCGATGACGACCAGGCCTTCTTCCTTGTCAGCCACGTAGAGAAAACCGTAGATCAAGTGAATGGGTTGCTCTTCGTTCTCGGGCCGATGAGTGCGTAGCGGGTCGACACCCAACGTCGTTGGCGTCGCTACGGCCATAGCATATTTTGTCTTGACATAAAACCGCTGGCCTAGGGGCGAGACTGGCGCAGTGACGGTCCGCTCAGAAAAGTCTTTGTCATCGAGGTTCGCAATGTCGTAGATGCGCAGGCCGCCCTTTCCCATAGCGGCGTAGAGATATTCTCCGCGGCCCTGCACATCGAGCACCTCGGACCCGGCGTGCTCGTACGCTTCCTTCAACTCGCGATTGCCTTTTACAAACTTGTTGTAATTGTCAGGATAGGCGAGCTTTTGCAGATCGCTCCCGATCACAGCCGGAGGCTCGTCGTGTTCGGTGACCGCGACCGCCTCGTATCCATGGTGGCCGGTAGCCACGTAGACGTAGCGGCCCATGAAGTTCATCAGGTTCGTCCCCAGCAGGAACAACTGGGTCATCCAGGCATTGTTGTCGCCCGCCTTCGAGACGTGACAGTCGGTGCAACCCTTGGTCTCCGTGGCGCGCACCGTGTGCGGGACGAAGGTGCTAAAAGCCTGACCGCTGAAGCCTTCCGAGGAGATGGTCTGCTGCTGATAGTAGATCCAATCCCGGTCGGCGTTCTGGGAACTCACCAGCACGGCGCATGCGGAACGCACCGGGGCGACGCGATGGCCGGTCACCGTGCCATCAATAGCCAAGCTGTAGACATCGTCACGTAGAACCTGGAAATTGTAGGAGGTCCAATTGCGCGTTGTGAGCCCTTCGTTGTGCAGCATGGGCATTTTCTGATTGGCCACCATCGAAAGATGGCAGCCATAGCAAGTGGGGGCCCACGAACTGTGACAGGCGTAGCAAGTCATCTTGCTGTTTTCGTGCGCCAACTTCGAGGAGTCGGCATCCCCGCTTCCCCACGTGCTGCCATCCTTTTGAATGGTCTTGGCCAGGCGTGATTTCTCGTTGTAGTGCGGGTTCCCGGGAGTGATCGAGTCGAGGACCTGTACCACTTCCCATTGCTGGTCTTTCTCCAGCATGGACCGCTGAAACAGGCGATCTCCATCCCAGTAGAAACGGCGCATACCCCAAGGCGTGCGCAACCGCTCAAGCACCGTACCGCCGGCGGGCGCCGCGATGCCTGACGTGCGCAACGTCGCTCGTTGCTGGATTGTGCCATGGCAATCCACGCAGTCGACTTCGACGGCGTTGCGTGTTTCTCCGTATAGTTTGCCGTTGCCGTGACTGTCCTGCTCGAAATGGCAGTCAATGCAATGCATTCCCTTTTCCAGATGGATGTCCTTCAGGTGGACAGCCTTTTTGAATTTGTCCGCATCGTCGAACGAAACCTGGTTGTTGTCTTTATCGAGAAGATTGCCTTTGCGGTCGTGCTTGAAAGCTGCGCGGAAAATCCATCCGTGACTGTGGAAGTCGGCGAACTGCGTGTTCTTGAGGTCTTTGTTGAATTCCGGCGTCCCCGTCTTCTCCAGGAAATTCACGTCCGACCAGTAGCCGCGAATCGTCGTTCGCTCCGGATCCCGCGCCTGGATCGCCTGCTGCTCTTTGGCATTGAGATGGCGTTGCTGTTTCGGATACATCTTGTCGCCATCGATTTCGTTGTCCCACCAGATGTAGCCGAAATATGGCGACACCATGTTGGTGCCGGGATGGATGTGGCAAACGATGCATTGGCTCGACGGAATGGATCGAGTGAACTCGTGCTTGAGGGGATGTCCGGATTCATTCTTGGGGATGGTGGGATCGGCGGTCGCGGCCTGCCCTAGGTTACCCCCGGCGGCATAGTGACCCGAATGTTCGGGCGAGCGATCGTTGGCGTAGATCACGTGGCAGCCGCTGCATCCGCTGGCGCGGTAGTCTCCGGGTTGATCGTTGGTTCCGGGGAAAGACAGCAATGGATCGAGCAAGCGCGTTTTCTGCAGACCCAGGACGGTAGGATCGGTGCGCAACTTCGTGCCAAAACCACGATCGCTGAGCTTGACATCGGGCTTCCCCGGCTCCTCTTCGAGGCTGGGAATTCCGATTTCAGGTTTGTTTTCACCGCCCCGCTCGAACACCCGCAGCACGTTGCCGGGCTGCGAAATTTCCCAGCGCTCCAGGGGTTCAAGGGAGGGGAGAACGCCTTTGGTGCGCGTCTCTTCGAGAGTTGGTGGCGGGAAGGTTTGCAACCGCTGCGGCTTTCCATCGCGGTCATAGCTCTCGCCAAAGAACGGATTCTTCAGCGGAATCGCGCCATTGTTGTAAAGAGCGGCGCCCCACAGCATCGCCCCGTGGGTCATCATGCTGGTGCGGACCTTCTGGACTTCGGCAGTGTGACATCCGGACCGGCCGCAGGTTTGCTCCGCGACGCGCAAATCGCCGGGGTTTATAAACTTGATGTAATCCGCGTCTTCTTTCAACCACTTTGTATAAGCGCGAACTGGATTGGCAGAGGTTCGCTCATTCTCCGCAAAACGAGGACGGGGGTGAGCCTGCTTCGTCACTTCGACGTATTGCGGCGATCCTTGCGCTACTCCAGCAGGCAGTGTGATCTGGGCGTTTCCTCCATGACAGTCGGTGCAACCCAAACGCACGGTTCCGGTCGTGTGCATGGTCGGGCTGTCCATCGGGTTGTGGCAACTTACGCAACCAACCGACCTCTGCTCTGCCTCCTCGAGCGAGTCTCCCAGCCCAGGCGAGCTTTGTTCAGCGCCCGCCTGCATTGACTGGTCCGCGGTCTGTTCCGATGCCGCTGTCTTGCCGGCGGGACCGAATATCGCCAGCCCTGCGCAGACACACGCCGCCAGTAATAAAACTTGCCCAATTCGTCGTCGCGATAACCTTTGCCAACTAGGGAGCTGCATAGATTGAGACTCAGAAGACTAGTTTTATACCCGTGAACCCGGAGATTAACACGCGTCCGTTTAAGATCTGCCTGAACCCTACGCCCGGAACTAAATCCGATACTCCCGTGGTGATCACGATATTCTCCGTCAGTGGCGGCCGATACTGTATGCCGATTCCGCTATCCGTACCGATGCTGTGCCGAATGCCGCGCTGGAACAGGAGGAGTTCCATCGGCTCAGTGCGGTCAAACCGAAGGTAGTTTGCGTTTACGAACGCTTTCAGCTTGGGTGTCACATTGAAATCGGCACCCGCGTTGAATATATAGATCCCCGGGTTTACGAAATTCGCCTGACCTTCTTCCTTGTTGCTGCGCAAGCTGACCAGCAGGCTGCCGGGATTGGTGAGGGCGACGCCGGTGGCGGTCAGCCGAATACCCTCCTGGTCGAAGAAGCTGAAGGCTCCGCCGGCAAAGTTCGTTTCATCCACAATGGTGTCGAAGCCGTGCGCGGTCGATCCACGACCGCCAATCCCGAGTGCGTCCGACCTGATATTAGGGTCGCCGGAAGCATAGAAAAACGACGTCCGGAAGCGGGCCCAATCCTTGTCCACTGACAACTCCAGCGCGGCCATCCTTCCGTCGATGTCAACGCGTCGTCCCGCGATGGGATTAAGAGTGTCATGGCCCAGCGCCTGATAAAACGCGTGACTAACATTCAAGCGCTTGATATGGCCGTTACTGGCCCAGCCTATGTAGTAGGCCCGAATGCCGTGCGTCAGGATGCCGTTATCCACTACCAGCCCGATGGGCGCCGGTCGAACAAGGAATCCATTATCGTCGAAATGAATCGTGGGATCGTCGCGGTTGTAATGAAAACTGAATTCTGTGGTGTAGCCCTTGGCAAAGAAGTCCTGGATGTACACGTTCCCGATGTAAACCTGTTGGTGACGGCGCTCGAACGTATTCAGCCCGCTGTTGGTGTTCTTCTCCAGAAAATAGAACCAGGCCAGGTTGTAGCTGATCCGGTTCGACTTCAGATTCCCGAAGAGGCGCACGCCGGGCTGCTCCTCGGCGAAGATAAATCCACGAAAATCGCTGACAAACTCCTGGATCCCCGCCCGGACGGAGATGAAATCAAAGTTCGGACTCAGGTCGTGGATCTTGGCCTCGACAAATGCCTCTTGCACACCGGCGTGGGTATCGAACCGGTTGCTGCCTTTGCGAACGTCAATATTGACCAGTCCGCGCTCGCGGGTTTGCAGGAAATTGAGATTGAATTCCGGCGTAAAGCGAAGGCGGAAATCAATGGGCCGAAAACTGGTGTCGCCTTCGAAAAGATCGAAAGACAGGCGGAAACTTTGCGAAGCGAAACCCTGTTCACCCCGGCCGAAAAATTCGGGGCCGCCCGGTTGCTCCTGCGACACACCACTGGGCACGGGCACGCGGCGCGCATCCAGGCCGGTAATGCTGGTCCCGGTGAAATTAAAGAACCATTGCTGCCCGAAGATGGGCTCGTCTCCCTTAATGCGGCTGCGATTAAACGGGTCGTACCAGTGTCCCTTGGTATAGGGAAATTCACCGCCTTTGCCGTAGCGGTCCCAGGCCGGCATCGGAACAGTCCAGCGGTCGGGCTCCTTCACGAAGGTCTCGGTGTCCGGGGGCACCTGCTCGGGAGCAATTGCCAGCGGCCCGGGAGGCGCTTGGTCGGTTCGCAACCCAGGGTAGGGTCCAGTCGGCGAGGCTGGTGGCGCCGGGGGTGAGGGCACGGCACCAGGAACCCCGGACGGACCTTTCGACGGCATGGCTTCGCCCGCAATTGGCTCTAACGCCAGATCCTTGGTCTCGGGACCCTTAATCTGGAGATCGGGCAGATCTATGGACTGAAATCCCTGCTTCTCGGCCTTGAGTTCATAGGTTCCAGGCGCCAGGTCAATCAGACGGAAGATACCTTCGGCGTTAGTCAAGTTTTCGCGAACCACGACACCTGCTCGGAGCAGGCTGATCTTGACTCCGGGAATGCCCAGCTTAGTCTGCGGGTCTTTTACCGTGCCCTGCAGCGATACGGCGTTCGCGGGCACGTGGCCTGGAATCCGTTGCGCCTGTCCAAACCCTGTGCCAGTCAGCGCAAGTAGGCACAGAAACGCTGCCTGAGAGGTCCACGCCTTCATAAACCCTGATACTCGCGTCAAGTCCATCTTCATCGCCAGAAACTGAAGTCGCTTCCCAAAACCAGAACTGGGTGGGGCATAACTCCTATCACAACTTTTGCCTGACAGCAAGCATTGCTTGACTTTGTCCCAAGCGTAGGCATAATAGACAGCGCCAAATAATCGGAAATCGGGTCGTTCTCTCGCCGAGCTCGAACTATGAAGACCAGGACCAGGAAGCATTCTCTCTTTGGCCTCTCCGGACTCACTTTGGTGGTCTGCGCCGCCGTTCTGCTTTGCCTTTCCTGTGGTGGAAGTGGATCATCTTCGAATTTGTCTGACCCTCCCGCACCTGCAGTGGTTCCGCTTACCATGATGGATGTAACCACCGTCGTGCAGAATGCAGTGCTGGCCGTGAACGCGCCGATGGTGGTTGCAGTTGTTGACCGCGGCGGAAACATCCTGGCCGTGTTCGAAACGCCGAATGCCCCAACGATGGCGCAAGGGGATTTTTTCGGCACTACCCAGCAGATGGTGCCGGCGGACGAACTAGCCGTCGGTTTGGCCCGCACTGCGGCTTACTTCAGCAATGACCAGGCCCCGCTTTCTTCCCGCACGGTACGATACATCAGCGGCATTCATTTTCCTCCCGGAGTCGCCAACACTCCCAACGCCGATCTGTACGGAATCGAAAACACCAATCGCGGCTGCACCCTGAGCAACAATTTCCTGCCGGGACAGATGTTGAATCCGTCGCGCTCAATCGATGGCACCCAACCCGGGCTAGGCATCATCACCGGCAAAGCGGACGTATACGACAGCATGCCGTTCGCCGTGAATCCGGGGGGAATTCCGTTGTTCAAAGGCGGTCCGATCGGTACGCCGGGCGTTGGCGTGGTTGGCGGGGTGGGTGTAGTGAGCACGACAAGTACGGGCGCCGTGAACAATCCGGTGGTCGAATACGCGGCGTTGATCGCCTCCGCCGCTTCGGGCTTCCTGAACCTTAGCCAAGTCCCGCCGCCGGGGGTTGTAATCGTCGGCGGAATCGCACTGCCCTTCGTGACCCAAACCACGCTCCCCGCTGGCATGTCCCCAGGCAGCATGGCATCTCTCACGAACGGAATGTACCTCACGCCATTGTCTGCCACATGCACAACCAATACGTGCGCGGGCGTACTGCCACCTGAAGGATACCTGGTGGGTCCCAACGCAAGCACCGCCAATGTCGCTGGTGCGCTGTCGGCGAGTGATGTCGGCGAAATTGTGCAGAATGCCATTAACACGGCAATGATCACGCGGGCGGTCATCCGCCTTCCACTCGATTCCCACGCGGAAATGACCATTTCGGTCGCCGACCTTGACGGCACCCTTCTCGCTCTCTATCGCATGCATGACGGAACCATATTCAGCACCGACGTGGCCGCTTCCAAGGCCCGCAACGTGGTCTGGTTCAGTACGGTCGGTGTGAGCGATTTGCCCGGCGTGCCGACGGGCACCGCCGTAACGAATCGCACCATCAGCTTCGGAGCGATGCCGCTGTTTCCGCCCGGGATCAACGGAACGGACCCTGGGCCATTTTTTCCGTTGTATCTGTTTGACACCGCTAACCCTTGCACGCAGGGAGCAAGTTCGCAGTCGCCCCCATACAACTACCCTCCCAACACCAACAACATGAGCGGCGTCGTCTTTTTCCCCGGAAGCCTGCCTCTATATCGCAATGGCGTGCTCGTCGGCGGCTTGGGGGTTAGCGGAGATGGTGTCGATCAGGACGACTTCGTCACCGCGGGCGCGGTTAACGCCGCCTGTGGCGCGGGCGGTCCGTGTGGCGTGCCTGATTTTCAGGCCCCGGTCAACATCCGAGCCAATCAAGTCGTGATTGACAACGTGCGCCTGCCCTACCAAAAATTCCCGCGCAACCCCACCGAGTGAGAGACGCAACGCAGAGGAATTCGCCAGCGCAGCCCGAAGCCAACAAGGTCCGTGGAGCCTGTACTTGTTGAGATATACCCTGAGCACGGCTGAAGTCTCTTGACTTCGGCCCTTTTTCTGGGACAATAGGCTTCCCTGAACATCTCAGTTCTTGAGGTTTAGCATGCTTAAGTCATTGCTGTCGGTTTTGCTGTCTCTTCTGCTGGCTGCAACACCCATGTTTGCGGCTCCAACCGATAGTCAAACGGCCGGAGAAGTGAAGGCGCTCATTCCCGCCGCTTTCCGAAATTCGCAGCCGGTAAAAGCAAAAGACGGCCTCGAGTGGAATGATCTGCTGCAAACCTCTGACCACGGACGTTTGCGGGCCGGGCTCACCGACGGTTCCGTTATCAGTCTCGGCTCCAACGGCGCACTCAGAGTATTGCAGCACGACGCTGTATCGCAGCAAACCTCGATGTATATGAGCTACGGCAAGCTGCGCAGCCAGGTGGTCAAGATTGCCAAGCCGGATGGCAAATACGAAGTCAGGACGCCGAACGCAGTGATCGGCGTTATTGGCACCGACTTCTACGTAGGTTATGAGAACGACCTCACTACGGTGATTTGTTACGTCGGCAAAGTATCTGTAACTGCAGTGGGTACGGCGAAAGTTGTGAAAAAGTCCGACCAGGCAAGCGCCGACCAGGCGCAGGTTACTTTATTGGCAGGGCAGTTAGTGGTGATTGGAACAAAGATCCCACCCGCGGGATTTCCTCCCGAGTCCGAAATAATTCGCGCTTCGATGGTAGACACAAATGTTAACCCCCGTCCTGTGTTTATTGCTCAGCCAAAAGTCTGGATACCGATTGTGGGTGTTTTAGCAGGCGGTATAGCTACAGGCATCGTGGTGACTCGCGGGGGGTCATCGGCCATACCTCCTCCAGTTGTCTGTAACGCGGTACCGAGGACACGGTCGCAGTCGCAGTGCCAATGATGCGGCTACAGCGCGGTGAGCCGGTAGTGCAGGTTGTTGCCGTACACGCCTTCTGCCGCCACCAAATTGTTTATCGTAATTTTATGGCTTTATTTTGAGTTTCGGTATACGTTGCAGCCTTCCCAAGGACGAGTGATCCAATGAATAAGCCAAACGCTTCAACGCTCATTGAAGTTCCGCGGTTGTGCGCATCCAAATTAAATCCAGCCGGCGCCGTCGCTTTACTGGCGATTCCCTTCATTGGCGCACGCCGACGGATGCGATTGTTTCTGGGGCTCGTAGCGCTCATGTTGGGAGGAGCGTTTGCGGCTGCTCAGCCGGTGGGGTGCGCGCCGAATTCCGCGAATTATCCCTGCGTTTACGTGGCCAACTCAAACGACGGCACCGTCTCAGTAATAAATGCCACAACAAACACAGTGATCGCCACCGACACCGTTACGGTCGGCTTTTCACCGGAAGGCGTGGCAGTGACACCTGATAACACGTCCGTTTATGTTGCGAATTCCGGAGGCGGCACCGTCTCGGTAATCGATACCGCAACAAGCACGGTCGTCGCCACGGTACAAATGCAGAACTTTCCCTTTCAAATCGCGATTACCCCAGACGGCGCATTCGCGTATGTAACAGAGTTCCTGGGAGATCCTGCACCAACGCACCAGCATCGCGCATTGGCGCACGCACCACAGCAACCCACATCCGTGCTTATGGAAGTAATCAATACCGCGACGAATACGGTCGTCGGTTCCATCGCGAATCTTAACGCGCCCTCGGCCGTCGCCATAAGCCCGAATGGCGCCAACGCGTATGTGGCCGACCAATGCGGTCCTAATGAAGACCCGTGCGTCGAGGTAGTAAGCACCTCAAGCAACCAAATTGTCACCACCGTACAGATTCCGACCGCGACGCCTTTTTCCGAAGGCTCGATAGCCGTTACACAGGACGGGTCCCTTGCCTGTGTAGCCGTCGGAGTCGTCAACGGCGAAAATACGGACCTCGCCATTGCGTTCATTACCACCAGCAATAACACTTTCTTGGCGACCCTGGATACCCAGACTGTCAGCGAAATCTCTTTCTACGGATTTGCGACAACGTTTAGCGGCTTCTTGTATGCTGCCGCGTTCAATCCAGACGGGGTGTACCTGATCAATCCCTCATCCCAAAAACTTGTTGAGACAATCCAAGCCGGAATCGGCCCGGCGGGCGCTGCACTGTCCCCCGATGGAGCGTCGGTTTACGTGACGAACGCTGGTGTCGCCACCGCGATCGGCGACACCGTCTCGGTAATTAACACGAGAAGCAACAGTGTGACATCCACAATAACTGTTGGGAACAATCCCCAGGGCGTGGCGGGAATGCAGGTTCCAACCGCCGCGCTGAGCTCAACCTCGCTGAATTTCGGCAATCAGCCTGTGGGCACAACGAGTGCCTCGCAGCAGGTGAGCATCACCAACACCGGCACCGCGACTCTTGCAATCTCTAGCATCTCGATCACCGGGGCAAACAGCGGCGATTTTGCGGCTACTCCTTGCGCTCTCCCAGCCCAAGTTCTGCCATTGACAAGCTGCAACGTACAGATTGACTTCACGCCGACGGCCAGCGGAACAAGAAACGCGACACTCTCCGTTACCGACGACGCTGCTGGCAGCCCTCAGGTGGTTTCACTTACTGGCGTTGGAACCCTGCCGGCCGCAATGCTTTCTCCTACGCCCCTAAACTTCGGCTCCACCAGCCAGCCCCAACTAGTGGGGACTAGCGCCTCCTTGGCAGTCACCCTGACCAACAGCGGCAACGCCCCGCTGAACATCACTTCAATCGCACTTACTGGGCAGAATGCAAGTGAATTCACGCAAAACAACTCTTGTGGTTCCTCACTCATGCCCGACTACCCCTGCACCATCAACGTCATATTTACACCCACCGCAAACGGTGGCAGCGGGAGCGCTACCGCGTCTCTCGCCGTTACCGACAACGCTGCCGGTAGCCCACAGATGGTCCCCATCACCGGAACCGTGCAAAACTTCGCACTAACCACCACCTGCACCAGCCTGACTGTGGTTCCCGGACAGACGGCGAAGTTCACCGTTGATCTGGCTCCGGTCAATGGATTCGCCCAGTTGGTATCGCTCAGTTGCAGCGGAGCGCCAGCCCTGGCGACCTGCATGGTAGCGCCAAGTTCGAAGACGCTGGATGGATCGACTTCGGTTTCGGCCACAGTCACGGCCACCACTACGCAGGCAACCGGGTCTCTGCTATCGCCCTTTGGACACTCGAACGGAAACCAGCTGGCCGGATTGGCTGGACTCGCCGGGATCGCCGGGATCGCAGCGCTGGTGGTCCTGCCGGGCAAGCGTCGCGGGACGCCTGCGGGACGCTTGTGTGGATTGATTTTATTGTTGTGCATGCTCGCCGCCCTTGCGGCGTTGCCATCGTGCGGAGGAGGAGGAGTCGATCCTCCCGGTACTGCCGCCGGCACCTATCCCCTTACAGTAACGGGAACTTTCCAAACGGGTTCGGAGACGCCAATCACCGAGCAGGTCGGCTTTAACCTGGTCGTGAAGTAAGCAGCTTCCCACGGTTGCCGTGCGATGACTTACCAGCGGCGTCCACGGGTGGAGTTGTCGGCGTACGATCCGCAGTGTGCCTTCGCCTCAAGGCCGGAAACGCGGAATCCGTGCCGGAATGTACATTAAGTACAACGACTGACGTTTCTTGACTACACCCCCCTTTCTGGGACAATCCACCTAAGACTTCACCGAAACATCGGACTTCTACGGAGGATTGCGTGCTCAAGTCACTAGTGTCGATTTTGCTGTCTCTGCTCTTGGCTGCAACGCCGCTATATGCGGCGCCGGCCGATACCCAAACCGCTGGCGAAGTGAAGGCTCTCATTCCTGCCGCTTCGCGAAATGCGCAGCCG
>Ga0074044_10000234_pt1 | contig 55666 bp, 42 predicted proteins | sample BogForMeECP23OM1_FD_94443 | JGI IMG/M metagenome (GOLD analysis project Ga0074044, IMG submission 94443) | Bog forest soil microbial communities from Calvert Island, British Columbia, Canada - Bog Forest MetaG ECP23OM1 | ecosystem: Environmental > Terrestrial > Soil > Wetlands ...
GAGCAACGGAGTGAGCTTTACCGTCACGGTTCCGGCGCCGGGCATCACAAGCTTGAATCCAACATCGGGATTGGTCGGTGCGTCGGTGACGATCACGGGCGCGAACTTTGGCGCCACGCAAGGAACGAGCACGGTCAAGTTCAACGGAACAACGGCGACGCCGACGAGCTGGAGCGCGACGAGCATCGTAGCGCCGGTGCCAGCGGGAGCAACGACAGGAAATGTCGTGGTGACGGTTGGCGGAGTGGCCAGCAATGGAGTCAGCTTCACGGTGCAGGCGGACACCACGCCGCCTACAGTTCCAACGGGTTTGACGGCTACGGCGGTGTCTTCCTCGCAAATCAATGTATCCTGGACCGCATCAACGGATAATGTTGGCGTTACAGGCTACAACATTTATCGCGACGGAACCGAGATTGGTACGAGCACGACTACCTCGTATTTCGATACCGGGTTGACCGCTTCGACCACCTACACTTATAACGTCTCTGCTTTCGATGCGGCGGGAAATACCTCCGCGCAATCAGCCAGCGCTTCAGCGACGACGTTAGCGTCGTCGGGTGGCGGAATCCCCTCAGCTTTGGGCTGGTGGCAGATCCCAAACACGGAAATGATAAACGTCTGCCCAACCGGTGTGGACTGCTCCAACGTAATCGTAGCCTGGAGCGGAGGAATTGCCGACACCACCAGAAACCGATTGATTATTTGGGGCGGCGGTCACACCGACTATGCCGGCAACGAGGTCTACGCGCTAGACCTTAATGCCCTGACGATAAATCGGCTGAACAACGCGAGTCCTCCCGCGAGTTCTTGTGTGGAAGTCTTATCAGATGGAACTCCACCCTCTCGGCACACCTACGACAATCTAGCCTATATTGCTAGTGCGGACGTAATGTTGTCCGTGGACGGTTCTATGGCTCCGACCGGATGTGCGTCTCTGTCCACCTGGACACTGGCGATGGGCAATCTGCAGTGGACAGATATGAACCCAGGTGGCACCGCTCCACTCCCCAATGGCGGCGTGGCGGCGATCGACTATGACGCCACTAGTAAGAATGTGTTTATCCATACCACGACGTACGGGCAGTTCGCAACGTACAACTACGCCACGAATGTCTATAACATGTTAGCAACATATAAAGATGTTAATTACTACGTGACTGCTGTGGTCGATTCGACAAGGCGGTTCTTCTTCATGTTCGGAGCCGGTGGCGCATACAAGATCGACATTTCGGGCAACGATCCCTCCTATACTCTCCAGACCCTCAACGCGACCGGCTGCAGCAACTTCATCAGCGCGGAGGCTCCCGGTGCCGCCTATGACCCCGTGCAAGACCGCATCGTCGGCTGGTCGGGAGGAAACACGGTTTATATCTATGATGAGGACACAGACAGCTGCACCTCGGTGACGTATCCGAACGGCCCTGCCGCGCAACAACCGCTTGGCACCTACGGACGATTCCGCTATTTTCCGGCTCTAAATGTGTTCGCGCTGGTGAACGACGCCTCGCAAAACGCCTTTACACTTCGCTTAACGACGGGTGGCGGAACCGGATCGGGGCTGAGCATCACGAGCTTAAATCCGACATCGGGACTGGTCGGCACTTCGGTGACGATCACAGGCGCAAACTTTGGCGCCACGCAAGGGACAAGCACAGTGACGTTCAACGGGACGACTGCGACGCCGACGAGTTGGAGCGCGACGAGCATCGTAGTACCGGTGCCAGCAGGAGCGACGACGGGGAACGTGGTGGTAACGGTCGGCGGAGTGGCCAGCAACGGAGTCAGCTTTACTGTAACCGTCTCGGCGCCGAGCATTACGAGCCTGAATCCGACATCAGGGTTGGTCGGTGGATCAGTGACGATCAAGGGTGCGAACTTCGGAGCCACGCAAGGGGCGAGTACAGTCAAGTTCAACGGGACCACGGCGACGCCGACGAGCTGGAGCGCAACGAGCATCGTTGCGCCGGTACCGGCAGGGGCGACGACAGGGAACGTGGTGGTGACGGTTGGCGGAGTGGCCAGCAACGGAGTCAGCTTCACGGTGCAGGCGGACACAACGCCGCCGACCGTGAACATTACTGCACCGGCAGCCGGAGCAACACTCTCTAGCACGGTCAGCGTGACAGCCACGGCAACGGACAATGTTTCTGTGAGCAGCGTGCAGTTTCTGCTGGATGGAGCGCCACTGGGCGCGCCTTTGACGACGGGCCCATATTCCGTGAGCTGGGACACCACTACAGCGTCAAATGGTGCACACACTCTGGGCGCTTCGGCAACGGACCCGTCCGGAAACGTTGGCGATGCCACTGGGGTGGCCGTAACTGTTTCTAACAGCACTGACGCGGCGCTGGCGGACTTCCAAGCCCGGTGCGCCGCGCCGGGAGTGCTCCGGTGCGAAGGTTGGGACGATCCCGCGGACTTTACGCCTGCGAGCGGCGACAGTGGATATGCAAGCGGTCTGTATCCAGCCGAAGACGGAACGTTTCAAGGCGTGCAAGATACCAGCATCATGGTTTCCGGCGCGGGCTCTCTGAAGTTCAACATCCGTGCTGGAACGGTGGCTCCGCTGGGCTCAAATCCTTCGGGCTTGTGGAAGGCCAACTTTGGTCCTGACAACAATATTACCCAGTTCGGGCCACACACAACGCTCTACATTCAGTTCCGGCTGAGGCTTGATCCCAACATGATCAACTATGATTGGACCCAGGTCAGCGGGCAGGGCTGGAAAGTGTTCATCGTGTTCGGGCCGGTCCCCGGAGAGAGTTGCACGGGCGCGCAGTTTGTGCAGGAAAATACGAACCAGACGAACGTTGCGACCGGCTATACATCGTGCGGGTCACCGGCGCTCGATACAAACAACGGTGTGCCGCCGATGCTGATCGAGCAAGGCGACTACAGTTGCCCGTACAACAGTTCTGGAGGGTATACATCGAATCCGAACTGCTTCGCGTACCCGGTGAATACCTGGATGACGGAATATTGGGTGGTGTCAATCGGCGATTATGGCCAGCCAAACACTTCGTTTACGGCGTACATCGCACCAGATGGTCAACCGCTCAAGGAATTCATCAACCTGCCGAACTTCACGTTCGACAGCGGTGCCTCTGCCGGAGATGCGCTGATGGAGATTCTGCTGCAGCCGTACTTTAGTGGCGCCACCGAAGCCACAACGAGCCCGGCGTCAGCAATGTGGTTCGATGAACTGATCATCTCGAGTCAACCGATCGCGGCTCCCAAATTTTAGACGGCCAGGAGCAGCCAGACAAATTGAATAGAAAGCAACGGGCGCGAAGCGCGAGGGATTGAGAAACCACACGCTTCGTGCTTGTCGCTTTCCCCCAAGACGCGGTACGGCAGGATGGGGCAGTCTTCACGACCACGTCAGAGCTTGCTCCTGCCTTCGAAGATATGCCAAAATAAATAGCAGGAAGTTTAATTGATGTTCCTTCGACTATTGGCCGCTAGTCTGTTGTGCAGACTGCTAGGAATGATGCTTTGCGTCTTCACTCTAACAAGCGGGGCGATACAAAGGGGGGGTATTCGAGCAGAAGCGGCGGTCTCGTCTACTGAAAAGATTCCTTCGAGCCCCGGTTGGTGGCAGATACCAAACACCCAGTTCCAGTCAGTTTGTCCACCGAACAATTTCCATAATTCGCAATATCCGTTTAATGATGCATGTTCCCAGGTCATTGAGGCTTGGGGTGGTGGAGCTGCGGACACGGTGCGAAATCGCCTAATCGTTTGGGGCGGAGGACATTCTGACTATTCCGGCAACGAAGTCTACGAACTGGACCTTAATGGCCTGAAGACGAGACGCCTGACTGATCCTACGTTGCCACTTGCCGCCGGATGTATCGAAGCATTAGCGGGTTCGACACCGAATTCGCGGCACACCTACGATGGGCTGGTATACATCCCGAAATGTGAAATGATGCTTTCGTTCAGCGGATCGCTCGCGCCTACGGGCTGCGCCTCAAGTGCCGCATGGAAGCTCGACACGGAGAACCTTGCTTGGACGCAATTGAAGCCCGCCGGCACATCCCCGGCTTACAGCGGCGGGGTTGCAGCGGCCGCTTACGATCCTAACAGGAACCTCGTTTTCATCAGCACAGAGTCCTATGGCAGCTTCGCGTCTTATAATTACGGCGCGAACAGGTACACGATTTTGAACAGCCATGCGATGACCGATTATCATGAGAGTGCCGTCATCGACTCCAAACGCAAGTTGTTCTTCCTGTTCGGTGGCGGCTATGCGTACAGGATAGATATCTCTGGCAACGATCCCCAATACAAATTGAATAGGAACAAAGCAAGCCAGTGCAGCTTTATCTATTCGGTTTATCCAGGAGTGGCTTTCGATAGTTCGCAGAATTTGATAGTTGGCTGGGCAGGCGGGAATACAGTGTACCTGTACAATCCTGACACTGACTCCTGTTCTTCGGTCATGTATCCCAATGGTCCTGGCAAGCAGCAGGGCAATGGCACCAACGGGCGCTTTCAGTATTTCCCTTCACTTGATGTCTTTGTTCTGATCAACAGCTTTAGGCAGAACGCCTATGTCCTCCGGCTGACCAAACATCAGGCCGCCGACCGCAATTCTTACTAGCGTACAAGCCTCTTGTGGTTCTTCATCGAACGGTATCCGCATGAATCGACACTCTTGCCAACCGTCGGCCAAGTCTGTCCTTTCATCGCTGATACTCTGAATAGCGCGGCGATTGCACCACGAATGGGTTTATGCCAAGATTAAATTTTACGGAACCAGCTTGATGCGAGCGTGGATCTCAATGCTTCGTTCACTCTTTAGACGCCTGGGGCAGCCTATCGGTGTCTGCGGGATCGGTTTGGCCCTGGTTTTTGGCATATCTGCGGGAAGGTATCATTCGGGATTCACTTCCCGGGCCCAAATCCCGGAGGAACCGATCAAGATCAGCACGCCTCGTGACCAACAAGGGCCCCCTGGTGCACCAAATGGGGTGGCCGCAACCTCAGCCCAATCGCTGAAGAATGCGGATGAGGACTTTCGTGCGCGGTGTCACGCGCCGGGCGTGATCAAGTGCGTGGGATGGGACAACCCATTGGATTTCATCCCGGCGCACGGCGAGGGCGGCTACGCCGACGGATTGTACCCAGCCGATGACGGCAGCTACCAGGGATTTATGGACCCTTCGAACAAGACATCGGGGGCGGGCTCGCTCATGTTCGTCATTCGGCCGCACGTCAGGGCAAACTCGACGGGATACTGGCGAGCGAATTTCGGCACGTACCCGAAGCTGACCAGCTTCGGCCCGCATTCGACTTTGTATTTGCAGTTCCGGCTGCGGCTCGACCCCAATATGCTGAAATTCAGATGGAACACGGTGAGCAATGAAGGTTGGAAGGTGTTCATCGTGTACGGGCCAATTCCGGGCCCAAGCTGCACTGGAGCACAATTCGTGCAGGAGAACACGTATCAAACAAACGTAGCGACCGCCTACGCGTCCTGCGGTAGTCCGCCACTCTTTTCTCACGATGGGGTTCCGCCGATGCTGATCGAGCAAGGTGATTACAATTGCCGGTACGGGCATGAAGAATCTTATGCGGGAGACTCTTCGTGCTTCACCTATCCGGCGAATACTTGGATCACGGAATATTGGGTCGTAGAAATCGGCGATTTTGGGAAGCCGAACACTCACTTTATGGCCTACATCGCGCCGCAAGGGAAGCCGTTGAAAAGATTTATTGATCTGCCGAACTTCACATTCAACAAGGATCCCTCGCCGGACGATGCGCTGATGACAATGCTGCTCCAGCCATACATGAGCGGGGCTGACGGGACGAAGACCAATCCGACCGCGTACATGTGGTTTGACGAGTTGATTATTTCGACGAATCCGATTGCCGCGCCCAAGAACTGAACGACCCGGGCTAGCGCCGCAGGTTACAGCCAGTTTAAACGATTCACGGCTTGGAAGGCCTTCCGCACGACAGGGATAAAAGTCCCCATTCTAGGTACGCCCTTTTCCTGGCCGGGGAACGATGAAAGATCGATGTCTGAATAGGTCACAACACGGAAACGCTCCTTGTTCTCCTTAAGGAAGTGGCATAGCCCGTGAAGTCTGCGCACGACGAGGTGATCCGGTTTCAGTTTGCCGAACTGAAGATCGGCAACTTTGAAGAGGCTGAAAGAGTGCGCGATAAAGGTGACGGTGCGCAACCCGATGCGCTCAGCCTGCTTGAGGACGCTCTTCATCTCCCAGAGGCTGACAGCGTTGATGTTGAGCTGCTTCAAGCCACACCATCCCCACCCACCTGTCTGGAAGGTTGTCACGGGAATTTCCCAAACGTGGCTCTGCTGCCAGGGGCGGTTGATGGCACCGCGCGAGTCCAGTTTACAGGAGGAATCCAAGTAGGCGGCGTTGAAACTGCTATCGAAGTGGATGCCGACTTTGTCGAGGGCATCAAGAGTGCTCCCGGAGGCGCCAAAATTGCCGGCCCGAAATGCTGCAGGGGTCTTGCCAATCATTTCTTGGAACAATGAGATGCCTTGTTGCAGCATTTCCACCTGTTTTTCCAGGGGATGAGCGCCGATCATGTCCTTGTCGAGGGGCATATTACCCGGGGGAAGGCGCCCCTCGTTTCTCAAGTGGTAATAGTAATGAATGGGATGAAGATGGAGCTGGGCATCATGGCCACGCTTCACGATTTGTGAATAGGCCTCCGTGAGTCCCGGCTGAAAACCATGCAAGGCCGCGAAGACTTCGATGAAGAAGGTGCCGCGGAGGTTGTTCTCTTCGAGGATGTCCATAATTCGCGGGATGCCGTAGCGTTCCGAGCCGATCCTGCCCAGGACCGCGCGCTCGGGGTCGACGGGTTTGCAGCGCGGGTTTTCCCAGGCCCCGCCCATGGAGCATTCCGAGTCGATTGTGAAGAGAACCTGTAGCATGATGGTTCTGTTATGCGACGAGTACAAGGCGTCCTGGTGCTTGCTACGTATCAGCTATCTAGAGACTGCCCGCGCCGCAGACTTGCTCACCCTTCTCTCCGCGAGGAGCCATGTGAGGAGGACCGCGAATTCAAAGACTGCCAATCCGTAGATAACCATGAGAGGCGGCTCTTCGACAAATGCGGGTCGGGCGAGATAGTTGGCTCTTTCGCCCAGGACCCTGTGGAGGAGCAAATAGACGAATCTGATGATGGCGTTCTTGTTCCAATTGATCGTGCGGGCGTTGGCGTAGACATACTGGTTGAGAGGATAAAAATCCAAGCGGTCCGTGCCCGGCTGGACACCCTGCGCGCGCAATTCGGCGATTCGTTCAGAAAGAATCTTCGGGTCCTGCCTGAGTGCGGCTATATCGTAGTAACCGCCCTGCGGTCTGGGGAACCAGAGGCCGAAGAGGGGATCCACGACCATCTTGCCGGATTCCACGTCCGCCTCAACGACGGCGTGAACGGATTCGCCACGGGCATTATAAAGAGCCCACTTGGAAGCGTGAATACCACGCAGGCGGAGCAAAGCGATCAGCACTCGAGAACGGTCGGCGCAATCGCCTCCCTTCTCGATGATTTGCCAAGGCGCGGGCCGCAGGGGACGGAACAGAGGCGAGAGGAAGTAAGAGTCGTTCTCATCCGGTTTGTTTTTGAGCGAGAGCAAGACATCTTTCGCTAGCTCGCTCGGCGGCGAGGAGAGATTCGCGACGTGGCTGAGGTAGTTTGCCAGCGCGGCCTGTTCGCGGAAATAGTAAGCCGCAGAGCTAAGCTGGAAACCTAGCGCGATGGCCAGGATAGCAAGGAAATACCATTTTCGGTGGATCGAGTGAACTCTCCAGGGACGTTGTACCATATGTTGCTATCCTGGAGCCGCTCTGCGCAGAGAACTGCAAGTGCGAATACTTAGAGGCGCGGAAGGTGGCATCGGGCAGGATTCAGCGAGAGTGCAATAGCTCTGGCAGTTACCAGCAAGCCATGAAATCCAAGATCGGACCACGTACGCCTCCAATACCTACCCAAACCATTCTAGCAGCTAGCGAGGCCGGGCGCTGCCGGAGGGAGCCAGACTTGTTCTACCGGCGTTTGCTGGGCCACCAGGACCCTGCTGCGGTTGACAGAGCGGAAGTCTCGCTGTTAACTTGCTTGCACTTCACCCCACATTTGAGTGAGTGAAAGGCTCCTTTGCTCCGAGAGATACCAGGGATTACCGCGAGATTGTTGCGTTTCGCTGTGCTGGCCGCTTTCCTCGCAGAAGGAATTGCTGCACTCGTTTTCATCCTCAATGCATCCAGCCAGCACGTTTCGATTCCGCTGGCGATTCTCGGAGCGATGCTCATTTTCGCGGCGATTGCGATTGCCGCTTTCCGTATTCGCCCGTGGGCTAAGACGGGCCAGATAGCTTCATCTCCGCGGGTGTGGGCAGTCCCGGTGGCGATTCTGAGTGGACTGATCCTGCGCATCTTGTGGGTTGCGGCTGTGCCACCGGTGCAATCCTCGGACTACGTACGGTATCTCCAGGCGGCGCGGAATCTCCTGGCCACACACACGTACTCCGAATTCCTGATGGGCCACTCCTTTCGGGCTTTCACTCCTCCCGGACTTCCTTTTCTGCTCGCTGCGGGGATGAGATTGTTCGGGGATCATTCCTGGATGCCTGCGGTTTTGAACTGTGTGCTGTACGTTTTCAGCGCCATTTTGATTGCGGCGATTGCCAGGCGACTGGCGGGGGAAAGCGTTGCAATCTTTGCGACGGTTCTGTTCGCGATTTGGCCATCGAGTATCGGGCTGATTGGGCTGGCGGCTTCGGAGCCGCTTTTTGTTCTGTTGTTCCTGCTTGCGTGCTTTTTTCTTTTCCTGCCAGAGCAATCAACGTGGGGTTGGAGTGTGCTCGGTGGCGTTGCGGCAGGCTTCGCAACGCTCACCCGCCCCACGGCTCTCCTCCTGCCTGCGCTGTGGGCTGTAGCGGCCTTGATTTACGGCCCGGGGAGCAGGCGATGGAGAAATTTAATCATTGCGACCAGTCTGTTGGTGGTGACGGTTACTCCATGGACTATACGAAATTACCGGCTCCTGGGTGCTTTCGTTCCCGTTTCCACGAACGGGGGAGACGTTTTTTACCGCGCCAACAATCCCCTGGCGACGGGTACCTGGAGGGCAAAGGGTGAGCGCGACCTCTCTCCTTACCTCGGCGATGAAGTTCAGTGGAACAAGACCGGCTTTGCATGGGGAAAAGAATGGATCGCGACGCACCCCCTTGGATTTTTAAAGCTCGCGCTCTGGAAACAATACATCTTCTTGGGTTCAGATGAGACCGGAATCTATTGGAGCGTCGAGCGGCCGTATGCCCAGTGGAGGGTCCTGGATCTGGCGGGGAAGATCTTGTCCTTTCTCTGGTGGTTAACCCTCTGGGTGCTTATCCTGTTTGCAGTCGTCCAGCAGCGGCGAGTCATTCTTCAGGTGCCAGGGCTGACCTGTTTACTCATTCCGTTCCTTTACTTAATTGGTATCCACTCGATTTTCGAAAGCCAAGACCGGTATCACATCCCCGCAATACCGTTTCTGATCGTAGCAGCGGCGCTGGTGTCCGGGAGTCGCGAACGAGCCACTGCCCGCGAGGAGAAAGACTAGAGCGCTCCTGCGCGCTCGATTACGAGGGGTGGCGCGGACTTCCAATCGTGCCCGTCAAGATAGATACGGCACCAGGTCTCGAATGCGATGAGCGCGAAGATATGATCGGTGTGGTCGCTGCGTTCTTCTTCATGTGCGCGCAATATGTTTTTCACCGCAGGCCATTGGAAGAGCCCACGCCGAAGGACCTGCTCTTCGGACAATAATTCACGGATGAGCGGTTGAAGTTCGCGCCGGAGCCAGGCGCCGACGGGAGCGCCGAAGCCGCGCTTCTTGCGTTTGATAACTTCCTGCGGGAGCCACGGCGCGACGGCTTTCTTCAGCAGATACTTCAGCGACATGCCGCGGACCTTCAAGTTTGAAGCCATCCGGCTGGCGAGCTCCACTAACTCATAATCCACTAGCGGCGCGCGGCATTCGACGGATGCGGCCATACTCATCCTGTCGGTCAACGCGAGCAAATCGTCAGGGAGCGAAGTTTTCAGGTCGGCGTAGATAATGCGATTCAGGCTGTCGGGATCGGTGCAGCATGCGAAAGAGCGCAGGAGGGCCTCCGCCGCAGCGCCTTTGCCGTATGCGTTGTTAGGAGCACAAAGAAGTTCGCGCTGCGAATCGCGTGAGAACAGAGTGACGTAGCTCATGTAACGGGACGCGGGCTCTTGCTCCGCTGTTTTCACGAAGGCTGCCGCGTAGCGGGCGTAGTCTTTCCATGCCATAGCACGGTCCTGCGGAATACCCTTGAGGATTACAGGTAGGAGGCTCCGGCGCACGAGGCGGGGGAGAAACCCGTACCAGCGGCGGACGCTGTCGCCGAGATAACGCCGATAGCCGCCAAAAAGCTCGTCGCCGCCAACACCGGAGAGAATCACGGTGACGCTCTCTCGCGCCAGTTTGGAGACGAGATAGGTCGTGAGGCAGGCGGAATCAGCAATGGGTTCATCGAGGTGCCAGATTAGCTTCGGCAACAGGTCACTAACTTCCGGCCGGACGATGATTTCGTGGTGGTCGGTGCCAAAAGCCCTTGCGACAATGCTGGCAAAAGGAAGTTCGTTGTAATAGCTGAGCTCGCCTTCATAGCCAATCGAGTAGGTTTTCACGGGGCGGCCGGTGAGACGCGCCATTGCGGCAACGATTGTGCTCGAATCAATTCCACCACTGAGAAACGCGCCGAGGGGCACGTCGCTCACGAGTTGCAATTGAACCGTCTCGAGTAGCTTTTCGCGGACAAGCTCGATCCATTCCGTTTCGGAGCGTTTCTCTGTGCAGCCGAAGGGCACATCCCAGTATTCGTGGTCCTCAACGCGCCCGTTCTCGGCAACGAGATAGTGACCGGGCAGGACTTTCTCGATCCCTTCGAGCATGGTCACCGGAGCCGGAACGTATCCGAGGGCTAGATACTCCTGGAGCGCAGCCAGGTTCAGCCGCCGCGGGACATCGTCCGCTTGCAGAATGGATTTCAGCTCTGAGGCAAACAGAAGACGGCCTGGTTCACGGCGGACGTAGAGTGGTTTTTCTCCGATGCGGTCGCGGCCGAGGATCAGCCGCTCACGTTTGGCGTCCCACAGCGCGAGGCCGAACATTCCGCGAAGGCGCTTGAAGAAGTTCGCGCCCTCTTCTTCGTAGAGATGGAGGATGACTTCCGTGTCAGTGCGGGTGCGAAATGTGTGGCCTTTCTTGACGAGTTCCTCGCGAAGCGAGCGGAAATTATAGATTTCACCGTTGAGGACCAGCCAGAGCGTCTCGTCTTCGTTGGTTATCGGCTGGTGGCCGCCGGCGACGTCGATGATGCTGAGCCGCCGCATGCCCAGACCGACGCTGCGGCCCTCATAGTGGCCGTGATCGTCAGGACCACGATGTTCAACGACCTGGCCCATGCGCGCGAGCAGTGGCCCACTCTGCGGCGCGTTCCCAGTGAAGTACATCACTCCATAGATGCCACACATCTGCTTATGGCTCCTGCTGGCGCGTCGCGGCAGCCGAACCGAACGCACCCTGTTCCCCGGCGATTTCATCCAACAGGCCAGCGAGTTGCCTAGCTTTGGATTTCCGGGAATGCTCTTCGATTACATCCCGGGCTGGCAGGGGTGAGGTTCCATTCCGAACTTCCGCAAGAAACTGGACGAGGCCCTTCTCGATTGTTTCCGCGTGGTCGAGAGGCACTTGCGTTCCGACGCTCGCCCTGCGCAAGACACTGGCGGTGTCACCCTCCGAGTCGACCAGGGCAAAGATGGGCCGCCGCGCGCGAAGGTATTCATAAAGCTTCGCCGGAACGGCGGGATTCGAAGTTCTGCCCTGAAAGACGAGCAGCCCATCGGCAGTGACCATCTCTGCCAGAGCATCCTGGTAAGGCACCACCGGATCAAGTGAGACGATTTCCTCCACGCCGTGTTCGTGGATTCGCTGCCGGTAGTACTCGTCGTAACCGGTCGCGCGCAAGCGCACCTGGAGCATTTCGCCGTCGATTTTGCCCTGCTTGCGAAGCGATGCGAGCGCAGCGAAGAACGCAGTGGGATCGCGATCCGGGCCTGGATAAAGCACGCCGCTGTGGAGCAGGAGCAGTTGGCCGTGCCCGGTTTGCTGGGGTTTCGCAATGCTCTCCGCTGCGGCGAAATTCTCTTCGTCGTACCCATTGCCGATGACGACCATGCGGGCGGCAATGTTCGGGTAGCGGCTGCGATGGATTTCCAGCGAGCTAGGCGTGACAAACACAGCCCGTGCACAGTGCTGGATGGTTTGCTCTTCGATCCAGCGCCGCACCTTCCACAGTCGTTTGTTCCCCGGGAAACGCTGGCTCGTGAGCGGATCTTCCTCCGTCATGGGGTCGCGGAAGTCGGCAACCCAGGGGATTCCCATGATTCGGTGGAGGCAGAGGCCGACCAGATGCGCGGTCGCGATTGGGTAGGTGGACCACAGAACCTTCGGGCGATATTTGCGCACCATCTGAATCCCAGCCGCGACGGCTCCAGGCAGCCAACTGACCCAATTGTCAGGGAGGGCCATACATCCGGCGTAGCGTCCGTGAAAGCCAAGGTGGCGTGTGGTATCGAGCGCAAAGGCGGCGCGCACAGGAATGTCGGGCGGAATTTGGGCCATTTGATCCGTCCTTGTGGTGGCATAAGCGCGCGGATGCACGGTTAGCACGAGCGGTGACCAGTTGTGCTCGCGAAGGTCGCGGGAGAAGCAGAGTGTGCGCTGCAGTCCGCTGCTGAAACCGCAAGGAGGGAAATGATATGCGATGAGCAGAACGCGATGCGCATCCAATCCGCGCTCTGCGCTAGTCCCAGATGATCGTGGGGGCAACGGCACCCCTGCGGGAAGCTTCGACGCTTCCCTTCGGGCGGGAACTCCGGTTTGCCAGGCGCTGGCGATGGCTTTCAAACCTTTCGTTTGAATAGCGAACCGACCTTTTGCAGGCCGCTCAGGTAGCGGGCCGTTAAGCTTTGACCGTAGACATAGCAATCCCTGTGCTCACGCACATAGCTTGTCCACTTCATCTTCCAATCTTCATCTTTGCCAAGATAATCGATTTCACGGCCGCCGCCACTGTACATCCACTCGACGAGGAGCTTGCGGAGGACGAACCCTGGATAGCAGTCATGCCACATATTCTTGTAGCTCGTTTTCAAGAGGTAGTAAACGCCATCTTCAAGCAAGGCGTAATCGTAGGCAATGGGCTCGCCTTCCAGATAGAGAATTGGGAGCCGGAGGATGCCCGCTTCCGCAGCGACTGGAGCGTAGTGGCTGTAGAATTGCCATTGGAAATCCTGGCTCGTGATTGCAGTGCCAGCGTCGGCCTTCCAACTGTCTTTTTCGATCTCGCAAATTGCCTCAAGACCCTCCTGCCATTGCCCGGGACCGTCACAGAAATGCAGCTCGACTTTGCCCTTTTCACGCAGGCGCTTTTCGCGCGAGCGCAAGGCCGTGCGGAAGCGAGGCTGCAACGTCTTCAGTTTTTCGCCCCAAGTTTCTTCCAAGCGCTGGTATGGCGAGCGTACCCCTGCCGCCGTAGAAAAGCGGTAGCCCCGCTCCTCGAGGATCGAGAAAAACAAATCCTCCTGGGGGTCTCCGATTTGATAGGCACTAAACCAGAGCGTCCAGCTTCCGTTCCGCCGACGAAGGTAATCGAACATTGCCGACAACGTCTCTCTCTTGCGCCGGCCCAGAAGGAAGGGAGTTCCATGTAGGGCGTGAAATCCACTCAGCATCTTCAAGACTCGAGCGGTGATGCCTTTCCTTTGTTCTTTTTCCTGGACCAGGGGAACGATGCCCGCGAGACCCTCATCGTCGCGCGCGACGAGCACCAAGAGCTCGCGGTTCGCACGATTGACTTCCCACAGCGTGGAAAGCCAGTCGAAGCTTTGAGCTGGGCCGTAGCCTTCGCTCTGAACAAGCTGGTTCCATTCGGGGCGGAGATTGTTCAGCCCCTCGAAGCTCGTGAACTCCTGGATCGCGATCGCGCTCAAAAGAATCCTTTCCGAAGCGAACTAATTTTCCCCCCGAGAAACGTGCGTCGCCCGAACTGTCAGCGCATTGTGTGAAGCGTCTCCGCTCCCGCCACGCGAGCATATTAATTCGTGGCGTCCCGCAGCCACCCAGATTTCGGGTGGCGCGGGATGGCTGAGGAAGTCCAGCGGGCTCGCGGTTCGTCCATACGCGCCTGATTGAAAGATCCCGAACAAGTCGCCGATTTCCGCGCGGGGAAGCGCTACATTGCGCGCCAGGGTATCCAGGGGCGTACAGAGCGGGCCGACGACTTCGACCGTTTCTTCCGCGGGCGCATTGAGCTTGTTGAGCAAAGCGACCGGGTAGTTGCGCTTGATGGTTTGGCCCAGATTTCCGGACGCAGCGAGGTGGTGATTCATTCCCCCATCGAGGATCAGGAATTTCTTTCCGCGCGAAACCTTGATGTCATTGACCCGCGCGAGATAGATGCCCGCCTCGCCAATGAGGAAACGACCGGGCTCGACGATGAATTGCGTCCCAGTAAAGGCCGGATCGGATTCAATCCCAGCGAAAAGAACCGCTAGGGCAGTGTGGAACTGCTCCAGGTCGAACTCCTTTTCGTGCGCAAAGTACGGGATGCCCAAGCCTCCGCCGAAATCCAATGTGTGAAGCGGGTGACCGAGGCGCTTCGCCACGCGGCGTGCTATTGCGATCCCGTGGCGGTACTGATCGACTAGAGTTGTCGCTTCCAGAATCTGTGTGCCGACGAAGAGATGAATGCCGCGAAAGGTGAGTGCCGATTCCGCGAATATCACGTCGAGTATTTCGTCCAAACTCTCCTCGTCGACACCAAACGGCGCGGGCCGGCCGCCCATACGCATAGCGCCGCCTTCGCTTTCGCCGGCGGGATTGACGCGAATCGCGACATTTGCCCGCGTTCCCAGGCGCCGCGCGATTGCAGCGATACGCCGCTCCTCGACCAGGGATTCCACGTGGATCTCGCCAATGCCATTCGCGAGCACAAACTCAAGTTCAGCTTCAGTCTTGCCGGGACCTGCAAAAAGCACCCTTTGCGGGGCGCAACCGGCCTGCAGCGCATAACGGAACTCGCCCGCGGAGGCAATTTCCAATCCGCAGTCACGTGATAGAAAGTGACGCAGAACCGTCTGATTCGGATTCGCTTTCACTGAAAAGCAGATGGAGAAGCGCGAAGGCAGGGAGCGGCGCAGTACCGCAAGTTTGTGGTCGATGACGCCGGAGTCATAAATGAAGGCGGGGGTACCATATTCCGAAGCCAGCATTTTGACAGGGACTTCACCGACAACGAGCTCGCCATTTGCCACTCGGAAGTACTTTTGCGCCAACGCTTGAGCCTGGTCGTTCATCACAAGCCTTCCCTGCGCCGGAGCGCGGGATAGTCCACTTTTCCGCTGCTCGTTTTCGGCAACTCGGTGAGCACTTCGATGAATTTCGGCACCATGTAGCGTGGCATTTTCTCCGCGCAAGTTTCGAGCAGGGCTGTCGGGTCGAGGGTGTCGCCTTCCCGCGGCACCACAAATGCTTTGATCACTTGCCCTAAGACTTCGTCAGGCAAGCCAATGACCGCCGCTCCGCGCAGCTTTCCGGTTTGAAAGAAAACTTCCTCGACTTCCGTGGGACTGATGCGGAAGCCGGAAGACTTGATCAAGGTGTCGCGGCGGCCAATGAAATAGAGGAAGCCGTCATCGTCCATTTTTACAAGGTCGCCCGAATAGCAAACCTTTTCGCAGTCGCCCATCTCCGGAGGCATTAGTGGATTGGGGCGAAGCACGCGGGCGGTCTCTTCCGGTCGATTCCAATAGCCGAGCGAAACGGTCGGCCCGCGATGTACGAGCTCGCCGATCTCGCCTGGCTTGCATCTCTGGCCCTGATCGTTCAAAACGAGAATCTCTGTGTCGGGAATGGCTTTGCCCATCGAAGTCGGCCTGCGATCTAGCTCTTCGGGGGGCAGATAAGTCGAGCGGAAGGCTTCCGTGAGACCGTACATCAAGAAAATTTTCGTCCCCGGTAAAGCCTGACGCAGAACTTTGAGGACGGCTTGCGGCATAGCGCCGCCCGTGTTCGTAATGTAGCGCAAATCCGGCAGAGGCTGTTTTGGCAGCGTGGAGTTCGGCTGCGCAAGTAGGCTCCATAGGGTGGGCACACCGGCGAGTCCCGTGATGCGCTCTTTCTGGAGCAGTTGCACGATTTCGCGGGCGAAGGTGAAGTTGATGAGCACTAGAGTGCCGCCCTTTTCGAATGCGGTCATGAGCTGGTTCATTCCGGCGTCGAAGCTGAACGGCAGCACGGCGAGGATGCGTTCCTTATTCGTGATTTCGAGGTACGTGGAAACGGCGCGGCTTCCCGCAACGATGTTGGCGTGGCTGAGCATCACCCCTTTGGGCTTTCCCGTAGAGCCCGAGGTGTAGAGAATCGCGGCGAGGTCTTTTTCGATGGACGTCTCGGGCCATGCCCTCGGTGGCTCGGCTGCGCACATTTGATCCAAAGAATGTGCCGGCAGGCTCTCAGAGAAAGAGTTGGCTTCACCAGTCACGACCAGGAACTCCAAAGTCGGAATCTGCGGCAGGACTTCAGCGAGCGCGGCCAACTTCGAAGGCGTGGTGATGAGCGCTTTCATACCGCAGTCGCGCGCGATGTGCATCACCTGTTCGGGATGGAGCAGGGCATTGATCGGCACATAAACGCCTCCGCCCAGCGAGATGCCGAAGATGGAGATTACCTGAGGGACAGAAGCTTCGAGGTAGATGCCAATGCGGTCGGCGCGATTCATCCCGGCGCTGCTCAGGCTAGTGGCCAAACCTGCAACTCGGCGAGCGACCTCGCGGTAGCTCAGACGCTGGTCGCCATGCACCAATGCTTCTTTGTCCGGCGTTCGCCAGGCGCTTTCTCTCAGCAGATGCCAGATCAAAAAGTCCATTTCACCCTCGCGAGAGAAGAGACTTCCTACTTTTCGGACGCCGCTACTTTATTCGCGGCCCCCGGTAGATCCGATGGATTGCGCAAGCGTCCAGAAATCGCCTGGAACGCGCGCTTCGCGGCGCGTCCTCCGACGTGGCGCGCAATTGCCATCGCGCCTCGAAGCGTCCGCGGATTAATCGCTAGAACGCCCCAGCGCTCCCGGCGGTGAGTCATCCAGTCCCGCTTGTACTTGTCGTCGCCGGTGAGGTAGTCCACCTCCCGGACGCGATCCACGTCCAAAACGTATTCCATCATATGTGTTGTCAAGAAGGATCCAACGGACAGGTCGGCGAACCTTTTGTCATAAGCAATTTTGTAAATGGCAGCCTTGCCGCTATTTACAATCCAGAGTTGCGCAGCCGCGGGTTCTCCGTCTATTCGGACAATACCTAAACGCAGCCACCCCTGCTCGGCACACGTGCGAATCAGTCCGCGGGTGAAACCGGGATACGGCTCTGGCACCTTCCAGCTTGCCGCATAGACGCGCTCGTACGCTTCGATCGCGGAATCCAAACGATTTGAGCTGGTGCTGATTTCGAGATGGGCGCGCCTGGAGCGTTCGAGCTTCTTGTTCTTGCTCTTCGCGATGTTGCGCACGGAGGAGCGCAGGCCTTCCCAATACTCGCGAAATGATATTCCGTTGGTGGGCAAATACCAATTTCCCGCGCTGAAATAGGTTTGTACAACCATTCCGGCTGCGCCAAAAGCCTGCTGCAGTTCGCCGAAGACCGGGGCGTCCGAATCAAGCCACTTCAAGTCAACAGCATCCCACGACGGTTTGTCTGCGCAGATGGCGCGTACAAGTGTTTCCAGCGCACCCGGCAATGGATTTGAGCGGGAGACGAGCGGAGCGTAGAAAGAGGTATAAAAGTTAGTCAAGCTGTAAAGCATCCTAGGGGTAACTTGCCATGAGCCTCTGCGCGGGCTGCGTGCGAGCAAAGCGGCAACAGGCGTACCGCATGCGTCTCCCCGCTCGGCGGCAAAGATACGGATCTCATCGTAGGGATCGAGGGCAGTGGCACAAAAGTTCCGGAACCAAGGCAGGCTAAGGAAGAAACTCTCCGTTGCGTTCTCAGCAAAAAATGGCTGATATTTTTCGGGAAGATCGGCGAAACCAGCGTAGGTCACCACACGCTTAACCAATTGAGTGACCTGCACGCGATCTGTGAAAGCAGATTGCACGGCTATTTGCAACGCTGTTCCTCTGTCTGAGCGAGCACTGAATTCTTTTTCCGCGCGTATTCAACCACCGCAGAGAACGACTGGAAATTGTCCGGGAGAAGCTCATCGTCGGACGCCTGAAACGAAAACTCTTTTTCCAGAAAATGCACCAGGTCGAGAATGCCCAGAGAATCAAGCAGCCCGTTTTCCAGCCACTTGTCGTTGGGCTTCAGTCCGTTCTTCCGGGCAAGCGGGAATTGCCTCAAAACGAATTCCCAGATGCGTTGCTCAATCGTCGGTGTCAGTGCCATCTCAGCTCCTTGGCTAGCTGTCTCGATCGCCATGCATCAAAAACCAATCTCGCTGGAAGTTTGCAAGGGAGACTGCAATTCCGCTTCGAGCTTGCACAACCACCGGGGCGGACTCCCGGCGCCGGAAACCGACGCGCTCAAACAACAGGTTCCACGGGTGTCCATTGCCAGCATGCAAGTTGACCGTCGCAATGCCTAGCGCGCGCAGTTGTTCGACAGCGCCGTGCAGCAGTCTTGCAATGAGAGCCGGATCATCCAGTGAATTCAGGTCCACGAGGATCGAGTCTCTTTCGCTGGTTGTGTATACGACGTAACCTAGGAGCCTACCTGCTTTTCGTACGGTCAGCATTTGATAGCGGGAGCCGGGATTTGAAAAATACCGCCAATTCAAGTACGCAGCCTTCCGCGCGGTGCTCAAGCCCTTACGTTTCCGGAGTAGTTCATCAAGTTCTGTAAACTCATCGCCGCAGGGCCCTTCGTGAAGCTGGAGATCGCAGGCGGCCTCATTGCCCCGCCAGGGGCGCCTTGCCAGGACTAAATTGGCGATCGGAGCGAGGCCTCGCGCGAATCTTTTCGAACCGATAACACGTTCGAGTTTTTCTTCAGCCCGCAAAGGTTTAGCCCAGCGAACAAGCAGTTCCGTCGGCTGGACACCCAATCGGCTGTAAATCGCTGCCATGCCCTTGCTTGGGAAGTCATAGAAGAATTCGAACGGTCCTTTAGCGATTGCACCCATGCACGCACGCTGCAATTGAAGCGACGGCCCCAAGCTGCGATATTTTTCATCCATGCAGAAGTCGCCAAACACCAAGCCCACCTTTTCATGTCCATCGAAATACATCCTTCGAGGAAACCCGGCACCGGCGCCGACAATTTCCCCATTTCCGTCATCGATGGCGAGCCACGCGCGCGCCTCTCCATGCGGGCCCTCGCGGTACAGCCAGTTGAATCTCGGCAGGTCCGCATGTGTCGTCAGATTTCGCAACAGCACTTTTTCCAGCGCAATCCGGTCAGAGTCCAAGTTTGCTGGGCGAATTCGGATGGACATATCATCTGCTCAAGCACATTTGCTCGGAAACCTCTAGGCTAGGACTAAAGCGCTGACTCCATTGCCTCAACCTTAAAAGATTGGTCACTGCCTTTACTTAGCAAGCGATCTGCCAGATAGCGAGAGCAGTACAGTTGATATCTATCTGAAAAGGAAACGGTTAAGGACTGTCAGCCCTCTGGAAAACTCTCAGTAATCTCGGCAAGTGCTGAATTCAGCTAGAGCGATTCCAAGAGATACCTAAAGTAGGAAAACATTTTCTTTGTCTCAGGCAGTGAGCTGAGCAGCAGGATGGTTGATGGAGTTTGGAGGAAACTTGTCTGCAACTTACTCATTCAATGGAAATAATCGGAATGGGGTGCACCAAATCAAGCCCAGGCGACATAAGTCCGCATCCAACCTCCAGCATAAGGCATTTTGAATCAAAGAATTAAGCGTAGCTTTCAAGCGGAAGCATCTAGGGGCAATTTGGTCCCCGAAGTGCTGCCTTACTATGTTCTTTTAGACGTCTAGCTAAGCGAGTAGTTCAAATTGTTATCCTTCGAGACCGCGGTCTTATCGCTCGTGGTGGATTTCACGCCGGAGATAGATTTGCCTCGGCATTCCTTGCTGCAGGGTGAACTGAAAGACCTGGAGAGATAGTCCCTTGATGCTGAGAATTGGCGGCCAGAAAGTTCCAACTCCCCTGCTGTTCCTGGTGGCCATTGATTGCTTTCTGATCGCCATGGGGTTAGTTCTATCCATTGGTCTGCGCCTAGGAGTTAATGGTTTTTCCTACGTCCTACACTATGTGACGACTTGGCAGTGTCTCTTTCGATTCTTGCTGGTCATCCTTGCGTGCGAAGTTTCGCTCTACTTCAACGAGCTTTATGATTTTGGCTTGATGACAACCCGCAGTGAGATTCTGGTGCGGTTGCTGCAAGCGTTCGGCATTGCGTGTCTAGCCCTGGCCGTTTCCTACTACCTTGCGCCAGACTTGGGATTCGGACGAGGTATCGCCGCGCTGGCTGCCCCGCTCATTGTTGCAATGACTTTAGGCTGGCGGCTGCTGTTGTCGCAGGACCTTTTCGTCCTTGGCGCGCCCGAGCGCATGCTAATCATGGGAACAGGACCGACGGGAATTTCCCTCGCGCGCGTCATTCTGTCGCGGCCGGAGTTGCAACTGAAACTGGTCGGGTTTCTGGACGAGAAAGGCGAGGACATCGGGAAATCGCTCGTAAATCCTGGCATCATCGGCGCGACCGAACAGGTTGAGGAAGTCGTCAATAAAGAAAAGATAAATCATGTGGTAATTTCCCTGCTGGAGCGCCGTGGGCGCATGCCGGTGCGACAACTCCTCCATCTCAAGTTTGCCGGAGTGAAGGTCGATGATGCGCACGCATTTTACGAGCGTATGACAGGCAGAATTATTCTCGAGCATCTTTCGCCGAGCTGGTTGATTCTCTCGGACGGATTTCAGAAATCGGCTCTCCTGGAATGGGCGAAACGCGTCACTGACATCGTTGTTTCCTTGCTGGCAGTGATCTTGTGCTTCCCCCTTTTCGTCATCGTTGGAATAGCGATCTGGCTTGAGAACGGATCGCCAATCTTATTCCGGCAAGAGCGCACCGGGCTGCACGGGCGCACATTCCAAATGCTGAAATTCCGCTCCATGAAGAACAACGCGGAGGCAGCAGGGCCTCAGTGGGCAGCACAGGACGACCACCGGATCACGCGCGTAGGCCGGTGGATCCGCAAATACCGCTTCGATGAGTTGCCGCAATTCTTCAATGTGTTGAGCGGTAAAATGAGTATCGTTGGCCCCCGCCCCGAGCGGCCGGAATTTGTTTCCATGCTTGAGGATCAAATCCCTTTCTTTGGATTGCGGCATTCCGTACGTCCCGGCATCACAGGATGGGCACAGGTGAAGTATCAGTACGGCTCCAACGTCGAGGAAACCAAGACCAAACTTGAACACGATCTTTTCTACATCAAGCACCTCTCGATCATGCTGGATCTGGCTGTGCTTTTTGAAACCGCCAAAGTGATGTTAACTGGCCGCGGCGCGAAGTGAATGTTTCTTCTAGCTGGAGTGAACGCTGAATTAAAGGTCAAATTTGATGGGAAAAAACAATCCTCCTTCCAATTTGAAGCGCTCCAAAGCCAGCGCCATCGACAAACTTCTCCTGGTGTTATGGGTCTTTTCGTACGCAGCGATTTTGCAGGCATTCCGGGTCCTCGGATGGCTCGAGCGCGGAAGGTAATCTAATGATGCAATGACGCGCATCTTTGGTGGATCGCAGAGGGCAAAGGGCAAGCCCGGAGGGATCACTTCGGTGAGGTGTTTTTCTCTATTTGAGTATATCATTTCCTAGGCTCGCAACCAGTAGATGCAAATCGGCCCCAAGCGTCTTATTCCCTGGGACTTATCGAACATCGATGGTGGTAAGTCTCTTGCTACTTTACGGAAACCGAGGTTCTCACCATCGCTACATTGGACGCAGGAGGTCCCGTGATAAAGCAATTGCGTTTCTTCTTAACCATTATCGCGGTGGCGGCGCTCTGCGGAATGTCCTCGATTCTGCTTGCACAGGACAATGACAAGACTGCGAAGAAGCAGGATTCTGCTGATGGGTCTGCAAATCAAGGCACCACAGAGCTCAAGAAGAGCGAGGGGACAAACACAAAGTCGGATCCCAAAGCCACACCTGCACCGGGCTCGACAATCCAGACGCCGGCGGGCTTTCGCGTCGGCATTGAAGATGAAATAGCCATTGCCGTCTGGCATGAACCTGAACTGTCCCAGGTGGTAGTCGTGCGCCCCGATGGCATGATCACTCTACCCCTTCTCAATGATCTGAAGGTGGCGGGCCTGACGACGGAAGAAGTCCAAGCTCTCGTTATGGAGAAGCTCAAGCCATTCGTGAACGACCCACAAGTGACAGTAAGTATTAAAACTGTGAAGAGCCGGAAAGTCTCCCTAGTCGGCAACGTGGTCAAGCAAGGTGTATACCCGCTCAACGGACGCCTGACCGTTCTAGAACTACTCGCGGAAGCCGGCGGACTCGGACCCTTCGCCAAGAGCAAGTCCATCTATATCCTTCGCAAAGAGGCGGGAGAAGAGGTTCGATTGCCATTCAATTACAAGAAGGCAGTTTCTGGAAAAGGTGACAATCCAGAATTGATGGCAGGGGACATGGTGGTGGTGCCGTAGTTGCGGTGGCTTCAAATTTCTGTGAAGGTGGGAGTTATAATAATGAAACACGGGAGAAGATGGGCTGCAGTTCTGACCCTGGCCCCGGCACTTTTTTTTCTGTTGCTGATAAATGCCTGGGCCCAAGAGGGTACTAACCCTCCCCCTCCGCCAGCGGATCAGGAAGGACAACAGCCGAAGACGAACGCGCAAGGCGCGGATGGCAATCAGACTCCTGACACAAACCAGATGGAGACCCCCACGCCGGCCTTCCCTGTGGATACCCAGATTCACCCGGCAGGCAAGGCCCCGTCCTGGATGGGCCCGGTGGACTCACTTCACTACGGCCCACTCTACCTCGGCAACATCGATCTCATCGGTGTATATGATCAGTTTTACCCGACGACCGATCCTCAGGTTCAAGACACTCGCTTCGGCATCCTTCGGGCAGATATTGTTTTTTCAGAATCCTTCAAAAAGAGCCTACTCGTTTTGGATTGCACGCCTCAGTTAGCCGTGCTGAATGGCCAGGTGCGAGGAGGAGCCAATGGAGCTCAGGCATTTTCTATCGGCCAGGACTTTGACATTTCGCCTCGATTCTCCATCGCAGTAAAGGATACTTTTGGATACACACAAACTCGTCAGATTTTTCCGGATCAGTTCCTTCTTGTGGACCGCGAAAACGGCGGGATTGCCCAATCATACTTCATCGAGAACAGCGGTACGCACTTGGATAACACCGTCGCAGTGGTGGTCAACTACAAACTCACGCCACGGCTTCTTCTCAGTGTGGCCTCCAGCTATATCTATTCCGATACGCACTATATCCAAGGAACTTACATCGTCGATGATTCACAAAACACAGTCAGCTTGACCTATGCGAAGTCGCCGCGGACAAACATTGGAATCCTCCAGTCGGTGGAATTCCTGCATCCTATCCGCCCAGTTACTTTCAATAACAGCTTTTTTCGCATGACCGATTTTTTCTATTCCGAACAACTGTCGCGGACGTGGTGGATCACCGGAAAACTGGGAGTGGAAGCGGCGGCGTATGCGGGTTTCGCGGGAACAACATGGGGGGCGACTGGTTCGTTTGAAACGCTTAAGACTTTCTCGCATTCAGATTTGGCATTCGCCTACAACCGGGCCAGCACGCTCATGACTTTCGCCACGGAGCGCCAGACCGAGCAGTCGGACATCAACTACACATACTTTCTCCAGCGGAGGCTCAAATGGACCAACGGCGTCGGATACTTCCACCAACTCGGTGGTGATCCGAGAATCTCTGCAAAGTACGCGATTTCGACCCTTGAGTATCATTTAGCAGGCGGATTTTCTTTCCTGACGAGTTATTCCAGACGGAGCCAAGCTTCCTCGACGACAGATTTAATTTCCGGCAACCGAAACACATTCTTAGTCGGCATCCGCTGGGCCCCTACCGTCCCGCCGGGTCACTAGAAGCTCTTGCATAGCCAAGTTTTCACTCAATAGAATCAACAAGTTAGCTCGGTTGTGCAATAGGCTCCAAATAGTCTGACGTTGCTTCCACCCAATGTTGATAGGTTACATGCTCGCGGACCGGCTAGTGTCGGACCCTCTTGAGGGTGACTTCTGATATTGTGGCTAGAAAGGAATTTGCGCCGGCCGATCATAAGGTTTTCAAGCATGTTGTTCAAGACGGCTCTGCAAAGCGAACTCGGGGGCGGAATCTCAGGGTAAGGATTGTGGAAGTCGCTTTCCTGCGCACTGTATTGCCTTAAGGACGAATTGGGAGGCCTAGCTTTAAGTAATTGAAAATAAGCATTTTATCGTACATGGCACGGCTTCGTGACCAGAGGATTGTGGCCTTCAACCTGCATGCTAATAGTCAACATAATTTTGGCAGCTTTCTTATGATGAAGAAGGCACAAGGTAGGTCATTTTGGAGCCGAAGCTTCTGTCACATATGCATGATGGAGACATACGCGGAGAACTGCGTCTTAGCGACTATCTAGAGATTGCGAAACGGCGCAAGTGGTGGATCGTCCTGAGCTCATTGGGTTTTTTCCTGGCCTTCACTGTATTTGCGCGCCGCATGCCCAACATTTATCGGGCGGAGACAGTCATCCTAGTGGATTCGGCGCAGGTGCCCGACAAGATTGTGGCCACCATTAACACGGGGGATATTGCTGGCCGCCTGACAACCTTGGAGCAGCAAGTCCTGTCCCCGACGCGGCTCAAAGTACTTGTGGAATCCCTAGGACTCTACCCTGATCCGACTGGAAAGAAGACGGAAGAGGAAATTATAAAGGGCGTGCAAAAATCCATTGTCGTGGAAGGAGTGAATCCAGGCGGGGGGAAACTAGGCGCCTTCCGCATTGCCTACAGTAGCCGGAATCGGATGGAAGTCGCGAGGGTAACGAATCAGATCGCACAATTGTTCATCACAGAGAATCTGCGCGCCCGCGTCGACCAGACACAGGATACGGCCCAGTTCCTCGAGGACCGGCTGCAGGACACGAAACGTCAATTGGATGAGAAGGACGCGCAACTTCGTGGCATCAAGTCCCGCAACATCATGGAAATGCCGGAGTCGAAGCCGTACCACATGGAAGCCATGGCCAATCTGAGAGCGCAAGTCCAGGCGATTCAAGACAAGATTCAACAGAACCAGCGCGACCGCAGCATGTTGCAATCCATGATGCTGAACGACCAACAGGCACCCACAATTGACGTGGATACGGGAACCGCTGCTGACGCGGGTGGACTTTATCAGACAGCGATTCAGAAGCTCGAGTCGAAGCTGATGCAGCTCCGCACGCGGTACGGCCCGAGCCATCCGGACGTCCGCAAGACCCAAGACGAAATCGACCACCTAAAAGCGAGGGCAGAAAACGAATTGCATAACGATGCGGCAGTGGTTGAAACACCCGCACACGCCGACCCTGCTCACCAGCAAAAGCGCCGAAATCCTGTGCTCGAAGCTCAGATTGAGAAGCTTAACGAGGAGATTCAGCAGCAGAACAAGTTGCTCGGGCCACTCCAGGAGCAAATGAAGTATCACGAAGCGAAGCTTGAGCAGATTCCGGCTTGGGAGCAGCAGATTACCAGGCTTCAGGCTGATTACGATACCTTGAAAATGGAATACACGGGCATGCTGGATAAAGAAAAGGCCGCTGAGCTTTCCCATGCTCTTGAAGTACATCAGAAGGGCGAAAAATTCGAGGTTTTGGACGCTGCCTCCACGCCCACAAATCCGGCCGCTCCGAACCGCCTGCTCATCAGCCTTGCAGGAGCGATCGCCGGCCTGCTCGCCGGATTTACACTGGCGGCTCTGGCAGATATGAATGATGAATCCGTTCGCTCGGAAAGTGAAGCGGCCCGGATTTTGGGAAAACCGGTTCTGAGTGGAATCCCGCTGATCATTTCCGAAGAGGAGCGCCGAACAAAGCGGTGGCGCGCAGTGGGCCTGTTGGCCGGAACTGTGGTCGGGTCCGGAGCGACGGGACTGTTGCTGTCGTTCGTTGTCGGAAGGTTCTTCTAGATGTATCTCTCGTTCTATCAGCTCAAGGACGAGCCGTTCCGCCTTACGCCGGACCCTCGGTTTTTGCATTTGTCGGAGTCGTACCAGGCTGCGCTTACGGTCTTGCTGGAAGGGATTCTGTATCGCAAGGGTCTGATAATGATCACCGGCCCCATCGGGACCGGGAAGACGACTCTGATCCACACCGCACTGCATATGCTGTCGGATTCCTCCGTGCAGAAATTACCGATCCGGAGCGCCTTGCTATTCAATCCCACCCTCACGCGAGACGAGTTCCTTGAGATGATGCTCGAGGATTTCGAAGTTAACTGCACGTCAAGCAGCAAACCCCGTCGCCTGACGGCCCTATACCAGATGCTGCTCGAGACACAACATCGAGGGGGCACTGCGGTCCTCTTCATCGATGAGGCGCATCTGCTTAGTTCAGAATTACTCGAAGAGATTCGCCTGCTCGGCAACGCAGACACGCACAAGGAGAAGCTCCTGCAAATCGTCTTGAGCGGCCAGCCAGAGCTGCTGACGATGATGAACCGGCGGGAGTTGAGCGCGCTGCAGCAACGCATCGCCGCGCGGTCGCATCTTCGACCCTTGAGTCAGGAAGAAACTAGTGCCTACGTGGAAGAGCGGCTGCGCGTTGCCGGGCTGATCGGGCCTTCTCCTTTCCCCATCCACACGCTGGAGGCCGTGCTACGTTATTCGACGGGTGTGCCCCGCCTGATCAATTTGATTTGCGATGCGTGCCTAGCGATTGGCTTTCGCACGCAGCGCAGGCTGATCCAGCCAGACTTGGTTGAGGAAGTGGCTGTATCGCTGAACTTGGCAGAGCCGGCGCCGTTGCCGGAGAAAAAAGCTCCTGGCGCTTTTTTCCCGGAGAGGGCCAGTGCACCCAAATCCATTGTTGATACGCTGATCGAATCCATGAGACAGCGCCGCGCAACCGCGCTGGAGTAAACCAGGATGAGCAAGTTCTTCGACGAGAGTCTCAAATCACTGACTTCGGCGGAAGCGCTGGAGAATCCAAAAGTGGCTTCAGTTCCAGATCTTGGCGAACTCACCGCGGCAGCGCCGAAAGATCCTACAAAGGATATCAGCGATTCCCGGCTTGAGCAGTGCGGAAAGATCGAAATTCCGCTCGCCGAGGTGTTTCGCGCCCAGTTTCAGGGCAGCAAGAAACTCGAAGCCGCGGAAGAGTCCTATCGGGCATTGCGGACGAGATTGTTTCACCTGCGGTCGGCACAGGGGTTTCGCTCGCTCGTCGTCACGAGCGCTGTGCAAGGTGAGGGGAAAACCTTGACGTCGTTGAATCTAGCCTTGTGCTGCGCGCAGTTGCGCGACATGCGAGTCCTGCTGATTGACGGTGACATCCGCAGCAATGGCTTGACCCGCCTCATCGGCGCACAGCACGATCAGGGACTTTCCGAAGTACTGGCGGGGGAGTGTGAGCTACAAAAGGCGATCTTGGCAACAGATCTTGCAAATCTGTATGTCCTTCCAGCGGGAACACCCTCAATGCCCCCGCCGGAACTCTTCGCCGGCCGTCGCTGGCAGGAATTGATCGGCTGGTGCAATGAGCCATTCAAGCTGGTTCTGGTGGATTCGCCTCCCGCGTTGAATCTAGCGGATGTTGAACTTATTACGGCGGCCTGCGACGGTGTATTAGTGGTCGTCCGCGCCCAGCAGACCCGGCGGGACGCCCTGCGAAAATCGGCCAGCCTGATCGATGCGAAGAAGCTCCTCGGTGTCGTCTACAACGGGACTGCCGAAGGGTCCCATGACCAATATCGCTACGCGTGAACGGGATAGATACCGAGACGGGATTGCAAGAAGTTTAGGAGTTCGATTCCATTCCGCGAAGAAAGAGCAGAGTAAAAGCAGATGCTTCCAAATCTGAAGTTGCAGATTTTTCGCCGGGGAAGCCGCCAGAACGAACTGGCGAAATCCGTTGGCATCGACGAGACCGTCTTGAGCAAGATCATCCACGGCTATCGTAACCCAACCGCGGACCAGCGCAAACTTCTTGCCGCCCATCTGGAGGCGGATGAAGCCTGGCTATTTGAGCAGTTTGAGGCGGTACCCCTGCGCAGCGATTCCAAAAGTGTGCAGGTCAATGGCGAGAAGGGAGCAGCCAGTAATGACAATGTCTGAACCCGCGGCAGAAGCGGCTCAGATCTGGACATCTTAAGGAGTGTCGCATTCCCGGGTTTCCGATTGTCTTCTGTGTGAAGCGCACGAAGATCGAGCGATGCAAATTCAGCCCCAAGAACGCCCCCCAACTGTCAAGGCCACCCCTGCGCTCGCCGCATTGCGCGACTGCGGACAGCGCTTGCGCATCATGCACGTCTTGGCTTGTTTAGGTCATGGCGGCACGGAATTCGGTATCCTGAAGTTGAAGGAAGGTCTCGGCAGCGAATACTTTGAGCATCGCATCTGTACGACGCGTCAATTTGATTCTGAATTCGTTGAGGCCCATGGATTGAATGAACTGCTTTTTGCCGCGGCTGGGTCGGGGAAAGGTTTGCAATTCCCGATTCTTCGTCTCCGGAAGATCTTCCGGCAGTACCAGCCGCACATTGTGCACACCCGGAATTGGGGTGGACTGGAAGCGGGACTGGCCGCCCGCCTTGCGGGGGTGCCGGTGGTCATCCATAGCGAGCACGGATATGAGGTCGGCAATCTCGCCGGTGTACCGCTCCGGCAGAGGGTTTTTCGACGCTTTGCCTATTCCATCGCGGACCAAGTCGTCACGGTCACGCGAGAGCTCCGGGATTATCACGTGCAGCAAGGTTGGACCAAGCCGGAGCGAATCCGCGTGATCCATAACGGCGTGGACACGAGGCGATACTCGCCATCCGTGCAATCCAGAGAACTCGTACGGAGTGAACTCGGAATTCCCGTCCAGCGGCTTGTGGTCGGGAGTGTTGGCCGACTCGTGCCGATCAAGGACTACGGGACGCTGCTTCGGGCCGCTGAGTGCCTTGCGGAAAGAAAAGTGGACGTCCACGTCCTCCTGGTTGGCAAAGGCTCCGAACTGGAATCACTCAGCCGCCAGGCGAGTGAGTCACCGCTGTTGAAGGATCGCGTGACCTTTGCCGGCGCTTCGGACCGCGTGCCCGAATTGCTGAATGGGATGGATATTTTTGTGCTTCCCTCCTTAGGGGAGGGGATGTCAAACACGCTTCTAGAAGCGATGGCGGTCGGCTTGCCGCTTATTGCGACCAGGGTCGGTGGCAATCTGGAAGTGATCGGGCAGGAACAGGCAGACGGGCTGTTCACTCCCGGCGACATTCCGGCATTGACGGAGAGAATTCTACGTTTGGCAACGAATGCAGGAATGCGATCGCGTCTCGGAGCGGCGGGGCGCAAACGCGCGATGGAAACTTTCAGCCTCGAAGGCATGATGCACAGTTATTGCGATCTGTACATCAATGCGGCGGCAAAATGCGGCATTCTGCCGAGCGTTGCAGGATCCGCCATTGGGGTCGCGGAGCAAAAGATCGCATGAGTGGACGCAAGCTCAAGGTCACGGGTCTCACGCGAGTGATCCTGAGCGGAACGTTCTGCCGACACGCTGTGGGCGCTGACGAGCAAAGGATGAGGATTCAGATTTATTTCCGATTTTGACATGTGTGGAATCTGCGGCATCTTCGAATACGAACGTCGGACGGACATTCCGGACGAAGTCGTTCACCGCATGAACCAGACCATGGTTCACCGCGGGCCGGATGACGGCGGTCTCTTCATCGGTCCGGGAATCGGACTCGGCCACCGCCGCCTCAGCATCATCGATCTAGCCGGTGGGCATCAACCTATGTCCAATGAAGACGGCACCATCTGGGTGTTGCTGAACGGCGAGATCTATAACTACCCTGACCTCCACGCCGAACTCCTCCAGCGCGGCCACAAGTTCAAGTCGAAATCGGACACGGAGGCGATCGTTCACCTCTACGAAGACCATGCGGAAGATTGTTTCGCGAAGCTTCGGGGCATGTTTTCGATTGCGTTGTGGGATTCGCGGCAGCGCAAGCTCGTTTTGGCGCGCGATCGGGTCGGAAAGAAGCCGCTGTTCTATGCGGCTGACCGCAACCGCATTCTGTTCGGTTCGGAATTGAAGGCGCTGCTCGCCGGTGACTCGCTCTCGCGCAACGTCGATGAGAAGGCACTGTCTGATTATTTCTCATTTGGTTACATCCCCGCACCGAAGACGATCTATCGCTCTGTGCGCAAGGTCATGCCCGGCCATTACCTAGTGGCTTCCGCGTCTGGTCTGCATGAAACGTGCTATTGGGATTTGTCGTTCGCCAAGGTCGAGCAGCGCAGCGAAGAAGAATGGGGCGAGCGGCTTCGCCATGAGTTGTGCGAGGCAACGCGCGTCCGTTTGATGAGCGATGTGCCGCTCGGCGCTTTCCTGAGCGGCGGCATTGATTCCTCTTCCGTTGTGGCCATGATGAGTCACCTCATGAAGCGCCCGGTGACCACGTGCTCCATCGGCTTTCGGGAAGAAAAGTACAACGAAGCTGAATATGCCCGCCAGGTCTCGCAGCTATTCGCGACAGATCACCATGAGGAAGTCGTTCAGCCAAACGCGGTCGAGATTGTTGACAAACTCGCGTGGCATTATGATGAGCCGTTCGCAGATTCCTCGGCAATTCCCACTTACTACGTTTCGAAAATCGCCCGCGGCCAGGTGACCGTCGCCCTCGGCGGCGACGGCGGCGACGAAAGTTTCGCCGGCTATCGCCGCTATAAGCTCGATTATTACGAAAACCGCCTGCGCAGCCACTTGCCGGTAATGCTGCGCGAAAATTTTTTTGGCCCGCTGGGACGCTGGTATCCCCCGTTGGCATGGGCGCCGCGCGTTTTTCGGGCGAAGGCGACGTTTCAGAGCCTGTCCCGTTCGCCGCTCGAGGGCTACTTCAATTCGATTTCGTACTTCCGGCCGGACGACAAATCACGCTTGTTTTCGGCTGATTTCCAAGCGCGCCTCGCGGGCTATGACTCACTGGAAGTTTTCCGTCATTACTACGACCGGTCGGACACCAATGACTTGCTCTCGAAGATTCAGTACGTGGACATTAAGACTTATCTCACCGACGACATTCTGACCAAGGTTGACCGGGCGAGCATGGCCGTGTCCCTCGAGGTCCGCGCGCCGATGCTCGACCACAAATTTATGGAGTGCGTTGCATCGATCCCAAGCAACCTCAAGTTGCGAAACGGTACGGGAAAGTACATTTTAAAGAAAGCGCTTGAACCAAAATTGCCGGCCGAGATCCTATATCGCTCGAAACAGGGGTTCGCCATTCCGTTGGACCAATGGTTCAAGCGGGAACTGAAAGACATGGCGCACCAGATCATCGTGGAGACGACCGACGGTATTCTCGAACCGCGCTTTCTCAAGCAAATATGGGACCAGCACCAGAAGGGCTACTACGACCGGTCGGCTTTGCTATGGGCCGCGCTTATGTTCCGGAAGTGGCAGCAAACTTTTCGCGCATAAAGGAACGGAATGAGCGGGATCTGCGGAATCTGCGAGCTAGGAGTCGAACTAAGCGCCAGAATTGTGGCGCCGATGCTTGATGCGCTCGCATTGACGGACGAGACGGAGCGTACAACGCAGGGTGGAAATTGCATCGCGTTGGGTGTGGCCAGGCGCTGGAAATTCCAGCAGGCCACCGTTGTAGATCATATTTCCGTTGTTGCCGATGCAGATTTGATTGACTTCGCGGACGCAGCTGCAGCATTGGCGATTGTTCCCGCGGCGGCTGCTTCCCTCTCCGTCGCAGAACTGCTCGCACGGCTCTATCTGCGGAGCGGCGTTGAGTTCGCCAAGCTGCTGCATGGCGCGTACTCATTTGCGCTCTGGGACGAAAAGTCGCGGCGATTAGTTCTTTCGATCGACCGTTTCGGTGAGAAAAGTATTTACTGGCGCCGCGAAGGCGGCCGGCTGCTGTTTGCTTCTCGACCTGCAGCTCTACGTGTTGCGCAGCGCGGCCCGGTCAAGGTGAATCCCGCGGCAGTTTTGCAATTCCTCCTGTTCTCTGTTGTGCCGGCACCTCTGACGATAGACGAGGGGACAGAAAAGCTCCGCCCCGGCACTGTTCTTACTTACGAAGCAGGGCGCGTCGTCGAGAAACAGTATTGGGATCTTGCTTACGCGGAGAGTGCGGATCGAGACGAAGTACGTTGGTCACGTGAGTTGCGCGAAGAGATGCGCGCCGCGGTGCATCGCCATCTAGAGGGCTGTGAGGCCTCCTCAATGGGTTGTTACTTGAGCGGAGGAACAGACAGCAGCTCTGTCGTCGCATTCGCGAGTGAGAAACACCGGCCAGTGCGATCCTTCTCGATTGCGTTCGCGGAATCCGGCTTCAGTGAGATCGAGTTCGCGCGAACCACCGCGGCAGCTTTTAGGACCGATCATCACGAGATGTTCCTCACACCGCAAGATGCTTCGACCGCGCTCGACAAAATCATTTCCTATTACGACGAACCGTTTGCGAATTCTTCCGCGATTGGTTCTTATTATTGCGCTGTCCTTGCCAAGGCAAATGGAGTGACAACTCTTCTGGCCGGAGACGGCGGCGACGAACTTTTTGCTGGGAATGAGCGCTACGCCACGGACAAGCGATTTGCGCTCTATCATATCCTGCCCGGCTGGCTGCGCCGTGGATTAATTGAGCCGGTCGTCAGATTGCTGCCGGACAACGATAGCAAGATGAGCCTCCCCCGGCGCTATATTCGCCGTGCGAATATTCCCAATCCGTTGCGCATCCTTTCCTACGGATTATTCCTGAGTCTGCCACCGGGAGAAATCTTCGAGGACGGGTTTCTCCAGCAGGTCGGGACCGATCATTGGCTTGCTATTCCAGAGGGTCACTTTACTCGCGCGAATGCGAAACACGAGCTAAACCGAATTCTGTATCTGGACCTGAAGATGACGCTTGCCGACAACGACCTCCGCAAAGTATCGGGGACTGCGGAGATCGCCGGCGTGAATGTCCGCTACCCGCTCCTCGACGATCGCCTGGCGGAGCTCTCAGGCCGCATCCCTGTCTCGCTGAAGCTGAAGCGATTCGAGAAGCGTTATATCTTCAAACAGGCGATGAAGGAAGTCCTGCCGCAGAAGGTTCTCTATAAGAAAAAACACGGCTTTGGCGTTCCACTCGCGCAATGGCTGCTGCAGAATTCACGTATGCGCGAGTTGATGCAGGACGTGCTCCATGATCCGCGAACCCGCCAGCGCGGTTATTTTCGCCCTGGTTTCTTGGACCGCTTGATGGGACTGCACCATGCAGAGCCAAAGTTTTACGGCGAGGTCGTCTGGTACGTCTTGGCGCTTGAGCTATGGCACCGTCGGCACCTGGAGCGCAGATACGATACCGTCCATGCGACTTGACACCCAATTGAATTCGGTCGCCACAAGCAATCAAACGGTGTGCGGCGACGAACCATCGTCGGTGAGCTCGAAGTGGTCTCGTCGGCGGATTGCTGCTAGCGCGCTTTATCACACCGGTTCGTTGGGCGTGGCCGATCGTTTGGCCTGGACTCACGATTTGAAACGCCGTGCGGGCGCTGCCTTTCCTCGGCTGCGGTCTGCTACCGGATCGAAATTCGGGATTCTTTGCTATCACCGCGTGGGCACCGATGGTATCCCATTGTTCTCCCGTTTAACGCCGAGGATGTTTGAAGCACAGATGTATCATGTGCGGAAGCACTTCCGCGTGGTTTCGCTGGGACAACTTTGCCGCGAAATGCAGGAAGGGCTGCCGGTTAAGCCGTCAGTGGCCGTTACTTTCGACGATGGTTATCGAGATCTCTACACACATGCGTTCCCGGTGCTGCAGAAATATCAAATTCCTGCGACGATTTATCTGATTGGCCAGTGCATGGAGACGGGGGAAGTCCCTTGGTACGACCGCATCTTCCTGGCGTTGAAAGTGGCTCCCGCTCCCTTCCTGGAATTGGAAATGGAATCTCCTCGCCGGTACGGGCTTTCTTCCCCGGCAGCGCGCGCTGCGGCAGCGTGGGGAATCGTCAGTTATCTGAGGTCGATTCCCAATGCACGGCGTCTCGCGTGGTGCGCTGCGTTCGAGCGCCGGATTCCGCTCCCGCAACGGGAGCTCGATGGACGAATGCTTGATTGGCAGCAAGTCCGCACAATGTCGCGCGAGGGAATCTTGTTCGGTGCACATACGATGTCTCATCCTGTCCTGAGCCAAATGGAGACGCCGGCTCTGGAAGCGGAGCTTGTTTCTTCCAAGCAATTGCTCGAACAAGGACTGGACTCGCTGGTCGAAGACTTCGCCTATCCGTTTGGCAAGCCGGATGATTGCAGCCCGGATGCCGAGAAGCTTCTGAAGCACGGCGGATACAAATCGGCCGTCACGACGTCAAGTGGCTTGAACACAACCGGCGCAAACGTTTTTCGCTTGCTTCGCTACCAGATCGATGAAGAAGATTCACTGCCCAGCTTTGCCTTTGATTTGAGCCGCATGTTTCTGGAGGGAGCGGCGGACGCCAATTTTCCCGCCGGGGTGAACTCACGGGGCGATGTTGTGGAGACACAAGCTAAAACAGAAGCTCAGGCGGAGAGGATAGGTTCCTAGAGGGCCGCGATGCGCGATCTGATTGTTACCGTGATCATCCTGGGTTCGATGCCAGTCTGCTTGGTGAGCCCCTACTTCGGCATCCTGATGTGGTATTGGATCACCTACTTCAATCCACACCGTTTTACCTGGGATTATGCCTACAAATTGCCCGCGGCCATGATGATCGCGGTCCCAACATTGGTGGGCACTCTTTTTACCCGGAAGACGATGCGCGCGCTATTAACAGTGGAATCCCTGCTACTCGTTGCGATGTTGGGTTGGTTCGCCATCACCTATATTCACGCGCAGGACATCCCGTTATTTGCCGGCAACATGGCCGACGCGCAATACGAGATGAACCATATGAGTAAGATAATGTTAATGACTCTGGTGATGGTCCTCGTGATTAATTCAAGAGAACGCATCCGCAACGTCATGCTCGTGACGGGGGGCAGCCTCGGCATGTTGGCATTGAAGAGTAGCCTGTTTGGTTTCCGCACTGGTGGTGAATCGCGCGTGCTCGGTCCGCGGGATTCCTTCTTGAGCGAGAACAATGCCTACGGCCTGGCGCTCAACATGGCGCTGCCGCTGCTCTTTTTCCTGGTCCGGGACGAGCCGCGCAAATGGTTGCGAATCCTTTTACGAGTCTTGTTCGCCGCGTGCATCGTTTCCATTCTCCTTACCTACTCTCGCGGAGGATTGACAGGGTTGGCCGTTGTGATCACGGTGATTATGTTGCGAAGCCATCACAAGGCCATCGGCGCATTCCTCATGGCAGTGACGGCCTTCCTAGTCATTTCGTTTGCGCCCCCGGTATGGATGGCCCGAATGGGAGAATTCGTCGGCGGCAATATGGATTCCTCTGCGAACATGCGCATCACCTCCTGGACGGTTGCCTGGAGACTCGCAAAGGATTATCCAATGGGAGGCTCCTTCGACGCCGTGCCGAACGTGGACGTTTACAAGCGTTACCAACCGCAGCCGCTCCCGAATGACGCCCTGTCTTCCGGTCCTCACAGCATTTATTTTCAGTTGCTCGGCGACCAGGGCTACGTCGGTCTTGCGCTTTTCCTACTGTTGATAGGCTCTTGCTTTTGGACTCTGTTCCGAGTCCGCCGCATTGCGCGCGGTATCTCCGCGGAATGGTTGATCACCTACAGCTGGATGGTGGAGATCTCCATCCTTGCGTTTATGGTCAGCGGGGCATTTCTCGGGGTTGTCTATCTCGATGTGATTTACGAGATGATCGGTCTCACCATCATTCTCAAGCTGCTCTCCCGCCAGGAGCTTCGGGAGGCTCTTGCGAGCCAGGTCCACTCGGAAAGCCATTTGACGCCAGAGGTACCAGAGGGGATTCCTTCACCAGCATGAGAATCACGATTCTATCGCCAAGCCGAAAGAGAGCAATCAAGATGTCCCAGCATATCCAAGAGTTACGATTCAATTTTTCGGGATTGCGTTGGATCATACTTGTGTTTGCTTTGGCCTTTTGCAGTGGAGTCCAGGCTCAGAGCTGGCGATGGACATTTGAAGATGTGGATGTGCATGGTGCGCAAACTTCAATCATTGCTGACAAGGACGGGAATCTTCATCTTTCCTACTATGTTCCCGATAACTTCGGTGAACTTCGCTACGCCTTCCGCTCGGCGGCCGAATCCCGCTGGTACAAAGATTCCCTGGATCAGCATCTCGGAGAGTTCTCTACAGGAATTACGCTGGACGCGAATGATGGTCCGGGAATCTGCTACACCCCGCGAAAGTTGAAGTACATTCACTGGACCGGACACAAGTGGTCTCCAGCCCAGGAAGTGGATCCCGGCTCCGGCTTAATTGCCTACCACTGTTCGATCAAATACACGCGTGCGGATGCCCCTGAGATCACTTGGTATCTGGAAAGTATCTTTAATCTCCGGTACGCCGTTCTTAAGGATGGAGCTTGGGAGGCTCGTTCGGTTGAAGTTGGAACACAGTCGGGGAAATGGAATTCCCTATCTCTGGATCAAAATGACCTCCCTCACGTCGCTTACAGCTCGTTCAAAATGGGCGAGCTTCACTACGCGTACTTTGATGGGATGCAATGGGTGCGGAACATTTTAGATTCAAACCCCCTCGCGGGCCCGTGCGGCATGGGTGCTTCCCTTGTCCTTGATGCGCGCGGAAATCCGATGATCAGCTACCACGACCTTAATTCCTTGAAATTTGCCCATTTCGATGGTCGAAAGTGGCTTACGGAGACGATAGAGGAACTCCCGCCCTATGTGGATTGGAGCTGGAAGAACTTTTGTACCACGATTCTTGTGGACCATAACGGAAATCCTCATATCAGCTATGAAAGTCATCTCCTGGGATTGAAGCATGCTTGGTGGGACGGAAAACGGTGGCATACACAACTGATTCGTGCTTCGCAGGGAGCCTCCATTTTTGAGAGCTCGATGACCATCGACCGGAACGATGACCTGTACATCGCATTTTCTGACCCAATTGACGGATCGCTGAAAGTGGCCATTGGCAAAGCCACAGCGGTGCCGGTGATAACGTCGGCCGACAAGAAAGAAGATTCGAAGAACTGACATTCTCCGATAATTTGCTGATTGGGGGACGGAACGAAGCGTAACCTGACCTATCGAGTTTGCTATGAAAATTACAGTACTTGAGACTCTCTTCTGGGTGTCAGCCGCACTAACCATATATGTGTACATGGGCTACCCAGTGTTGCTCTACTGCTTCACTCGAGGAAAGGGCCGCGCACCTTCCACTGAAGAGCCGAGATTTCCCCGTGTCTCCCTGCTCATATCCGCCTACAACGAGAGGGCCGTCATCGGGGAGAAATTGCAGAATGCCCTTTCCCTGGATTATCCACAGGCGTGCTTGGAGATCATCGTCATTTCGGATTGTTCCGTCGATGGTACAGACGAAATCGTCGCGCACTTTGCAAATCAAGGCGTTCGATTAGTGCGGCAACTGGAGCGTTTGGGAAAAAGCGCCGGCTTGAATCTCGGCGTGCAGCTGGCAACCGGCGAGTTCATCGTTTTTTCCGATGCCAATTCGATCTACCGACCCGATGCTCTTCGAAACCTCATTCGTCACTTTTCGGATCCGAAGGTAGGATATGTAGTTGGTAACTGCGCTTACCGAGAGTCTGCCGGGCAAGCTGCCTCGGCGAAATCCGAGGGTCTCTACTGGAGGCTGGAGACCTGGCTAAAGGAAAAGGAATCTAACTTCGGCTCTGTGGTGGGCGGTGACGGGGCAATCTATGCCATTCGGCGCGAACTCTTCACTCCCCTCCGGGCCACCGACATCAATGATTTCCTGAATCCTCTTCAAATCATCGTGCGCGGATTGAGCGGCGTGTATGACCGCACCGCAGTCTGCTATGAAGAAGCGGGAAACAGCTTCGAGAAAGAATTCCGCCGCAAAGTGAGAATCATCAGCCGCAGCTTGAACGCCGTCCAACGCGCTCCGCGCGTGCTCCTCCCCTGGACCCATCCGCGCCACTGGCTCGCCCTGATTTCGCACAAGGTCCTACGATGGTTCGTGCCTTTATATCTGTTCGCAGCGTTCGTCACAAGCCTTCTTTTGTGGCAAATCCCCATCTACCGCTTCGCCGCCATTTTGCAAATGGGGTTTTACATGCTGGCTGCTATCGGATGGGCCGTCGAATCTCGACGTGCAGCGCCCAGCATCGTTTACCTGCCCTACTATTTTGTTCTGGTGAATCTGGCGTCCCTGCTCGGTGTCGTCCGCGCTTGGAGCGGATCGCTCTCTCCCACATGGCAAACCATCCGTGAGGAAAAATCACTCGAAGAGACGTCCGTGGCGAGCCTGGCCGGCAAAGAGACCTGAGCCGTGGGCGTCCGCGTACTACACGTTCTCGACCACTCCTGGCCTGTTCTGGATGGTTACAGCCAGAGGAGCCGAAGCATAATCGCCGCGCAACGATCGCTCGGCGTTCGACCCGCCGTGGTCACAAGTCCCCTCCACAACTTGGACGATCCCGCTTCTGCGGAAGTTGACCTGGACTCGATTCATCACTTTCGTATTCAGAATCGTTCCGGAGTTCTTTGGCAGGCGATTCGGCACCGTTGGCCCTTTCTCCGCGAGGCCGCCGTCATCCGGCTCCTTCAGGAACGCATCGGCTCGCTGCTTGCGGACGGGAACTGCGATTTGGTCCACGCCCATTCCCCGGCGCTTTGCGGTGTTGCGGCTTTGCGAGCCGCGCGAACGCGACGCTTGCCCTTCGTTTATGAAGTCCGCTCGTTTTGGGAAGACGGCGTCGCACAGAGCCCCTCCTCCTTGCGTTATCGCCTAAGTCGTGCTCTCGAAACTCATGTTGTCCGGCGTGCAGATGCCATTGTGGGGATCTCAAGGCCGATCTTGCAGGATCTTGCTTCGCGCGGTGTCCCTGCGGCTCGATTGTTTCACGTACCGAATGGGGTGGATTCGGTGCGCTTCTCTCCAGGACCGCGGGATGCGGCGCTGTCTGCCAAGCTTGGAATTGAAGGCATCCCCACAATGGGTTTCCTTGGGACACTTTTCCCTTGGGAAGGCGTGGCGTGGCTCGTGCGTGCGGCAGCGGCCCTCCATGCCCGTGGCGTTTCCTTTAAGTTGCTCATCGTCGGTGACGGCGCTGAATCCGGCGCCATCCGCGCTGCAATCGCAGGGGAGAATGCCGGAGACTACGTCTCCTATCTTGGACGTGTGCCCTTTGAAGATGTTCAGCGCTACTACTCCACAATGGATATGATGGTCTACCCACGGCGGAGTCTGCGTATCACCGAGTTCGTCACGCCACTCAAGCCGTTGGAGGCGATGGCTCTTGCGAAGCCGGTACTGGGGAGCGCGGTCGGTGGAATCCGCGAGTTGATTGACCCGGGCGTGAACGGTGAGTTATTCGAGGCCGGCAACATTAATGACTTTTGCCGCCAGGCGCAGCGTCTTTTGGCGGACGAAGAACTTCGTCGAAAACTGGGCGAGCGCGCCCGCACGATGGTGCATGGGGAAAGAAACTGGGAGACCCTGGTGCGCCGCTATGATGAAGTCTACGACACAGCAATGCGCAATGCCCGCCAGCATGCCTGATGCGATTTCAATTTTTGTTTTGACGGGCAGGGGACATCCTAGTCCCGGCTCGTGCCACTTATCACCGTGGAGATTGGTTTTCGGACAGGCAATGAAGCTTCCAGTTATGTATTACTGTTGCACTGGTCTAAGCTTCCTCGATCGCACGGAAAGGATTCGTGAAGAACTTTCAGACTTCTTCGGGGGCTGTGGCAGGCGGCTAGGAACCAGGTTGCTTCCGGGCTTGGATTTGTGCTTCGAGTACGGCTTCGACCTCGGTAGCAACCGTGTCCCAGGTCCGTGCTCGAGTTTGCCTGGCAATTTGTGGGCGATCCCATTTTCTTGAGAGTGCCAGCTCTATTCCCCCGGCCACACTCTCGACGGAATTTTCTACCAGGATTCCCATCTCTGGCGACTTCAAGATCTCTGGAATTCCGCCGACCCGCGTCGCCACCACCGGAGTTCCACAAGCGAGTGATTCGGTGACAACATTCGGCCAGCCCTCGCGCTCGCTGATGAGGCAGCTTGCCTCCGCGGCGCAGAACCACTGCGGCAAGACTGCATTCGATTGTCTGCCCATGAGATGCACCGAGTGCTGCAGCCCGAGCTCACTTACGAGAGCCTCGAGATCCGAATGCAGACGGCCTTCGCCAAGAATGTAAAGCTGCAAGCCTGGGTGCCGGGGAGCAATTTGCGCGAAAGCACGGATAAGACGCAAATGGCCCTTTGAAGGAATCAGGGCACCTACCGAGACGACAATGGGGCTCTCCAGCGGCAATCCCAGCTTTGTCCGCGCTTGCTCCCGGCTGACAGGAGTGAATCTTTCAGGATCTACACCATTCGGAATGAGGAAGACTTTTTCAGTCTTCGCCCCAAGCGCTACCATTTCTTCTTTGAGCGCCGCGGAAACGGCAATCAGTGCGCCAGCACGCGAGAGCGTCCAGCGGATCATGGGTCGAATCAACCGGAACGTCGGGTAGACGTTGATGTCGGTCCCGCGCGCCGAGACACAAACGGGCACTCGCAGCGCTTTCCCGAGCAGGATCGCTGCGAGTCCGTCCGGATAGACAAAATGCGCATCAATGCAGTCAATGTTTGCGCGTTTGTTCAATTCAGCCACTCGCCGCCAGCAGCCCAAGAACATTGTGAGTGCGTGGAACGGCATCCAGATTCTGGGCAACAGAAAATAACGCGGGTGGTGGACTTCCAGACCTCCAATTCGCTCCTCCGAAGGCAGGTCACTCGACTTCCGCCAGCGCGCGGTTTTCCACCAGCGGGGAATGTAAGGTACCGGAGCCACGACGATGACTTCAACGCCCGGGTGCTTCGCTAGGTGAGCCGAGCGTTGATAGATGAAGATGCCGTAGTTGAGGTCAACCGAATTGGGGAACAGCTCAGTGAACGTGAGAATTCGCAATCAAAACCCCTTCACTCGTATGCAATGATTCTTCCATAAGTCACGCGTCTTTCGGCCATAGGAGGGATTATGGTCACGGGGAGGTGCATACGAACACCGTTGAATCCCCCTTCTCGCGGCTAAATCGCGGCAATGTAGAAACGTGGCACAAGTTCTCTGCGTGGCATCTCCCCACCCGCCTAGACGAAAGGCGCTTCAGATTCAACAATCGCAAGAACCCGTACCTTTTCCGCGACACGATCATCAAACTAGTTCACGCGTCAAACCTTGGATGCAAGGAATTGACTGCACAGCAAACCGGGCCCGCCGCCTAGAAACCATCGTTGTGATGATGGCAGCTGATAAGCAGACTGTCGAACCTGATTGTGCCGCACACGTTCTTTTCGTGATAGCCAGCATCATCTTCAAAAGACGCAGTTCCGAGAACAACAAATACGAGTTCCCCATTTCTAAACTTCGTGTTCTTTTCCTGGGTCATCGTGTTGCCGATAACCGAAATTGCGACGTGTTGATGTGCATCCACGTCTCCCTGTTCGACTGGTGCCAGCATTTTTTTTGATCTCCAACGTGGGGCGAACTGGCTCATTGCGTCTAGTTCAGAACCGTCCGAGACCGACGGTTCCTCATATATGCCGCCAATCAGGTAAAACCTTCTAGCCGCATGGTCTCCTACATTCCCCATCTCGATGTTCGCAGCATACTTGTCAATGTTTGGGTTCACGAGAAGAGGCATCCGGTCAAGAGTAATTATGGCCCTACGACTTTCGAAAAAGCCCATGATGGCCAAAGCAACCACTGTGATTATGGCCACGCAAACTAAAATGGGAACGAAGCGTTCAGAAAAGAAGTTCTTTTTAGGGGGTCGCTTACGAGATGCCTTTGGTTTTTCCCGTTTGGGCTTTTGGGAAGCGTTGCTTGTCTCTTTAGCTTCTGTTTTGGATTCAACATACGTATACACAACTAGTCCAATGGTTACCGCCAGAACAAGCGTGCCCATCACTCCGGTCCCAGTCTTGGTAAGCCAATGCAAAACAGAGAGGCCTGCAGAAGCGACAGGCCCTGTATGTGCGACCAGAAGCTTGTTGAGATAGGTGACCACCATATGTTCAAACATGATCGTCAAGAGAAACACCAAGAGAATCCAGAATCTTTTTGCCAGTTTCGTGAGCATTCTTCTCGCACGATCCATGCGCGCGCCTCTTGGCCTTAACGCTAGATATATACTTGTTATTTTGATACCAGCGTAAGGTACGGCTCATACTAGCCCAGTTCTGCTAGAAGTATACAAGCAACCAACAACTACTTTAATTACAAGGAGTTAGACGTATTCGGCAGATGCCTCGATTCGCGACTGGCGCGCCACATTCCTTCGTTAGCTCCTATTGAGAAGGCAAGTTATTCATTGTCCGTCGAAACGTCCTGGCGACTTCTAGCTCAGGCCCGAATCAAGTAAAATGAGTCTTCGATGAAAAACGCCCTAACGATCGATTTGGAAGACTACTATCACGTCAGCGCATTTAGTGAAGTCATGCCCATGGGGCAGTGGAATTCGCAAAGCAGCCGCGTCGAGCGCAACACGAATTTGCTCCTCGATCTGCTCGACGAGGCGGGATGCAAGGCCACCTTTTTCACGCTTGGCTGGGTCGCGGAGCAGCATCCCCAAGTTGTGAGGCGTGTGGCCCAGCGAGGACATGAAGTCGCCTGCCACAGCCTTCGACATCGCGTCGTATATAAAATGACGCGGGCGGAATTTCGTGATGACACTCGGCAGGCAAAGCAACTCCTGGAAGATTGCAGTGGAACACCGGTCTTCGGCTATCGGGCGCCGAGCTTTTCCATTACGCAGGATTCTCTCTGGGCTCTGGAGGTTCTCGCCGAACTCGGCTTCAAGTTCGATTCGAGCATCTTTCCCGTGAAGCACCCCAACTATGGCATGCCGAAAGCTTCCCGTGACCCTCATCGGATCGAGACTCCCAGCGGTTCCATCGTTGAGTTTCCCATGACTACGCTCGAGTTGGCCGGCTTAAGATCTCCGTTCGGTGGCGGCGCCTATTTCCGGCTTCTGCCCTACTGGTATACGCGCTGGGGCATCCGTTTTCTAAACGAGCGCGAGTGTCGCTCCGTGTGTGTCTATCTCCATCCCTGGGAACTCGATCCCGAACAGCCACGCATGTCCGGTCGGCTCACCTCTCGCATGCGCCATTATCTCGGTCTTCGTAGTACTCCTGCAAAATTCCGTTGCCTTATTTGTGATTTTGAGTTTTGTCCTCTCGGCGCACTAGTCGACCAGGTCTGACTCGGCTCCGCCGCTCTGACCACTAAAATCCCTCTAGCCTCGGGCAAGTACCCTTTCGAAGGATTGGGAGAATCCTCGCGCGAAGTCTTTGCGCTGCGTTTTGTCCAGGCGGATCAACCAGTACCCCCCGAGCGCAAGCGGAAGGACCAATGCAACCTGCAGAAAGAAGAGGATCAGGTGCTCCGCAGGCCAGTAGTGGTCCACCGCGTAAGTGCCCAGCGCGAAAGGCAGGATGGCAAGCATCGGCCTAAGCCATACTGACGTCGCATACGTTAGCGGCTGAATCCCCAGCGTGCGCCGCACGTACCAGGGCCAGAAAAGAAGGGCGCTAACTATGCTCGGCACCACCGTTCCCCAGGTCACCCCGAGAATCCCCATGCGTTTAATCCAAAGAATGCTCAAGGCTAGATTGCATAGCCCTTCCGATAGCATAACGGGTACAAGGGGCTTGTGCTTGCTTAAGCCGAGAAGACTTCCCGCCGTGACGGCATTGCCTGCCCAAAACGGAAGCGTCAAGGAAAGAATCCAGATCACCTTTCCCGAAATCTCTGCGTATTCCGGACCCATCCACAACCCGATAAATCTGCTGCCGCGCAGCATGAAGGTAAGAGCGATGGGCAGGACGACCATGGAACCTGCCCGGACGCCAAAAAGAACGACCTTCTGCACCTGCTGCGGATCTGACGTCACCTCGGTCGAACTCGCCAGCGGCGTCATCATTTGTGATATTCCACTCACCAGGGTGCGTGTGTATTCGGCAAGGTTTCCCCCGATCGCGTAGAACGTCACGGCCGCAACCGGCAAGTACGCTCCAATCACGAAGTTATCCGTTGCATAAATCAAGCTGCCGTTTACCTGCAGCAGAAAAGAGAACACGCTAAAGGAAAATATCAACTTCACTCCGGCGCGATCCGCAAGCGACAGATGGATTCGCAGCTCCGGATATAGATGCCGCACCAAAATGATGTTCGCCACCCAGCGCGCCACTGTGAATCCCAATTGCAGGCAGGCGAGCGTGATGATTTTGCAGCCGAGATAGAGTGCGAAAACCGTTGCGCCCGCGCGCAGGATGTTGATGCCGACCTCGATGCTGTTCGTGAGGTCAAACCGCTGTAAGCCGACTAGGATTCCGCCGTAAACGCCATTGACAAGCGACACCGCAATGTTCAGGCCAATCACCACGAGAACGAGCCGCGCCGCGAAATAATATTGCGGGGGAATATCTAAATGCTGCACCACGAAGCCGGCCATATTCGCGGATGCCAAAATCGCGATGAGTCCTGCCGTCGAGAAAATGACCATCGCGGAGGAAGACACGTTGCTAGACCTATTGGGCTGGATCTGGGCATGAAACTTGGCGACGTATCGGGTTACCGCCCCGCGAACCCCCAGGTCTAGCAATCCAAGGTAGCCGTTCAAAGCAGGTATCAGCGTCCAAACGCTTGTGCGCCATCCGGAATGCAACGGCTGCGTCGAACGTTTCGTTCACACACTGAAAGAGCAGTTGCTATGGTTCAGGGTATTCCAGAACGTGGAGGAACTGCGGTGCGCGCTGGCGGAATTTCGTGAGCACTACAACCAACGCTGGATCGTCTAGCGCTCGGGGTACTTCGCTCGCCCCCGTCCAAGCTCGCCAGCAACTCCTTGCGCTCTGAGCTGCTGCATGAATGCACTCAATTCAGTGTCCAAAAATTCCGGCGCAAAACAACGCGACCTGCCCGACATGTTCTACCGCTGGATGATCTTGCGAGCTGTGTAAGTCACAGCTTCTGCCAATTCTCTTAAATAATCGCGACGGGACCAGATCAAGGAACGTGCCTGAAAACCGACGATTTTCAGTTTCTCCCTTATAGGGATAGGAGCCCGGGCAATAGATTTCAAGTTCGCGCCGAGATGCACCCAGTTTCTGGCAAAGAAATTGTCCCGTTTCTTGGGGTCGAAAAGAACCATAACGTCTTTGTCGTCTTTCATCGCGCTGGAGGCACCTTCATGCATCCGGCGGTAAAAAAGATGCTCTGGCACTTCATAGAACTTTCCGTAGAGTGAAAGCTCAAGAATCAATGGGATGTCGCCACCGGGATAATTGCGCATCAAGCCCGTCCGGCCGAGTACTTTGCGCCGCGTTAGTCCGTATTGCACGTTACAGAGACGCAAACGATGCATGACCTCGATAAAGCGCGTGCTGGGGCGTTCTTGGACGAGGTGAAGGTTTTCGTCATAATCCTCGATGATTCGACCATCGGAGTCGATCAAACGGGTCTGAGGGTAAGCAAGGAGAACGGAGGGGTCGCGGTCAAGCACTTCGACGCAGAGTTCTAGCAGTTCAGGGCCGACAACATCATCAGACGGAGTCCATCGAAAATATTCACCTTGTGCTAGCTCGAAACATCGTCTGAAGTTGCCTCCCGCGCCGATATTCTCTGGATTGCGGTAATACTTGATGCGAGGATCTCGGTCAGCATACGAGCGGCAGATCTCCTCAGAGCGGTCTGTGGAGGCGTTATCGGTAATTACGAGCTCAAAATCGGAGTAGGTCTGACGGAGATGCGAATCGATAGCATCCGCAACATAGCGCTCACAGTTATATAGAGGCATCCCGACGCTGACGCGAGGCTTTCGGTTCGCTTCTGCCATGTTATGCTTACCCTCCAAGCACGAAACGCGATTTAGCCACCCAGAATGATCTTCCGAGCGTAAAATGCTTCCGCAAACTTCCCCGGCGAGTTGGCTTCCAGGCCACGAATGCGCATAATCCCCTGAAAAGTGTCAGGTGTAAACCAGTGCTTATCGCGCTGAGTTCCGAAACACTCCATTAAATATTTTATCTTGCGCCGAACGATCTTGTAGCCGAATGGCACAAAAAAGTTTGGCGTGCCGAGATCACCATCGTACTTCGGAATCTCGTATTCCAGTATGGCGTGATTTCGCCAAGTATTCCAGGTGAGCTGATTGAGGATCCGATGGTCCTGGTGCAGGTCGTGCCGGGCATGCGTGAAGATTAAATCTGGAGACATTTCACTCTTCATCTGTTCAAAACAGTCCTTGATGTCCGCGATGATGGATGGGAAGTAACCGTTGCGGAAATCGTGAACGACAACGTTTTTTCCGGCAGCACCCTTCAAGAAGAGACCGGCGCTCCGGCGGGCTTCGCGAGTCCGCAAGTGGCCTGAACTGAACACAACCCAATAGAAATCCAGATTCCGGCAACGCCGCAGCATCTCGAGTATCGAGCCACCACATCCGATTTCGATGTCGTCGGAATGTGCGCCGAGACACAGAATCTTGTAGTTCCCGCGGGCCTTGTTGGGCAGTTGTAGGGGAAGCATTCAGTTCACTCAGGAGCCGCCAGCTGATGTTTTCCAGACTTCCCAAGGCGCGTTGCCCTTGGCAAAGAGATCGTCTAGCTGCTGTTTGTCTTTGAAAGTATCCATGCAGGCCCAAAATCCATCGTAGCGATAAGCCATAAGTTGCTGCTCTTCCACCAGGCGGCGGAACGGCTCCTGTACGAGTTCCTCACCTTCGCGAATGTACTTGAAGATGTTGGTGCGAAAGATAAAGTAGCCGCCGTTGATGCGGATGTTGCTGTGAGTGATGTCCTCGATGCTCGTCACCAGGTCACCACCGTTCAAGGTGACGAGGTGATAGCTGAGATTAGGGCGAATACAGAGGAAACTGGCCGTTTTTCCGTGGCGCCGGAAGTGTTCAACGTGTTCGGGGAGCGGCAGATCTGTCAGACCGTCAGTGTAGGTGGCCATAAACATCTCTTCCCCTTCCAAGTATTTTTCGACAGCCTTCAAGCGTTGGCCGATGTTTGAATTGATCCCAGTGTCGGCAAAGGTAATTCTCCAATCATGAATATCCCTGTTGATTAGGTTCATATTCTTCCCGTCGCCGGTGAGAACGAAATCGTTGGAGACGTATTCGTCGTAGTGAACAAAATAGTTCTTGATGGCGTCCCCGCGATGGCCGAGACACAGGATGAAGTCTTTGTGGCCAAAGTGGGCGTAATACTTCATCACGTGCCAGACAATCGGCCGATAGCCAATCGTTGCCAGGGGTTTAGGAATGTTTTCAGCGTAGTCGCGCAAGCGAAGGCCCAATCCGCCACAGAAAAGAACTACTTTCATTGCACTTCTCCCTAACGGCTCGCCATCCGTGCGGATACGGTCGCCGAGAAATAATTGTCTTGCTCGGCTCGCAGTTTGTCGCACAAACGGCCTTCGGGCATTACAACGTCCGCATAGCGGATCGTCGCGTCCTTCGGAAGGTCGCGCTTTAGCCTGCAACCCTCTGAAAGCCCGACGGGCAGGAGGCCTTCCGCCCGGAGAACTTCCGCGTTGTCAATCAATCCGTAAGCCATGAAACCGCCGATGCCGTCGAGCACCTCACCCGCCTTCAAGTCCCGCTTGGCAGCCGCGAGCACATCGCAAACGGGCGCGCCCAGGGGAGCAACCGTCGCATCGTGGAACAGAACTGCGCGGGCAACCGAGGAGGCAATTTGCAGCGGCGGCAGGTGATACGGAGTGTAGAGGCAGTAGAAAGGACCACTGCCAAGCTTGAACAGATCGAGGTAGAACTTCTTTACTGGATGTTCCGTGTAAGCCAGGACCCATGCCCCCGTCCTCGGCTCGGCACCCAGCACATAATCCACTAACCCGCCATTTAGCAGTTGATCCGTGGGGAACAGCGTCGCGGCCTCGCGCACATCAGCGCAGGCCGGCCCATACATGCCTCGCTTCCCGGCGCGGAATCCGGTGGCGTTGGCCATGATGGTGCACTCCATCGAGAGCTTGGTGCCGTCGGCAAAGGATGTGATCATCGGCGCAGACTGATTCCATTGCGCGGCCCGTTCCCTCTGCGTATCGGGATTGCGGTAGCGGTCAAGGATACCCTTGATGTTGCCGGTCGCGACAGGCTGATATCCCATCGCTTTCGCGAGGCGGTACAAATTCATGGCTACGCCAGGTTCCTCGCCGTCGGTGTCGGTCAGAACGACCCCTGCACGATCGGCGTACACCTTCAGGATTGGTCCCAGCGTCGCGTCTAGTTCAGCATTCATCAGGATGACGTGTTTGCCGTTTTCGAAGGCTTTCAACGCAACGCCAGCTCCAAATTCGACCTGTCCTGTGGCGTCTATGATGGCTTCAATGCCGGCCGCCTGGCAGACAAGCATGGCGTCGTCGGTGATGGCACACTCTCCGGAGTGGATGGCTTGTTCCAGTTGAGCCACAGTTTCCACGGACTTCACCGAATCCACGCCCGCTTCACGATAGGCCCGCCGCGCCCTTTCGAGCGTGCGATTCGCGATGGCGACGAGCTCCATACCTGGGACTCCCGTTATGATGTTCAGCGCGACGGCGCGAGCCGAGAACCCTGAACCGACCAATGCAACGCGCACGGGATTGCCCGCGGATTTGCGTTTCTCAAGCGCTGTGTCCACCAGAATCATTCCGGCTCTCCTTGGTTCTTATCTATCTTCAATTGGCATTCTAAAGTCACAGAACTGGGTCTCCGAGGGTCAAAAGACCGCATTTACGCGTTTTTTGAATCCTTGAAATCGGGCCATTTCTTGTCCAGTTCCGAAATCAATGTAACCTCAAGCGGCCATTGAATGCCAAAAGCGAGATCGTTGTACCGCACGCCGCTCGCATACTCTGGAGCGTAGAACTGCGAAACCTGATAAATGACTTCTGCCGTCTCCGAAAGGGTCTGGTAGCCGTGAGCAAAACCTTCTGGCACGTACAGCATTTTGTGGTTGTCTTCGCTCAGTTCCGCGCTGACCCACTGCTTGTAAGTCGGCGAATCGGGCCGCAGGTCCAAGATGACGTCGTGGATCGCTCCCTTGGTGCACCGAACCAGTTTGGCCTCCTGGAAGGGCGAATTTTGGAAGTGCATTCCGCGCAAGGTGCCCTTTTTCATGTTGTAGGCAATATTGCATTGCACTACCAGGGGATTCAGCCCATGCGATTCGAATTCGCGCTGGCAAAAAGTGCGGGCAAAAAACCCACGGTTGTCCTCCCGCCGTTCCGGCTCAAGCACGAATGCGCCCGTCAGTTTTGTCCCGGTAAATAACAAACCTCATCCTCCCGCGCAACCAGGCGCTTAAAAAGCTCTCGTTGATGTCATGTACGACGAAGCCAGCGCTGTCCACCGCAACGACAGATCCAAGCGGCCTATCGCCAGCAGGTTCTTGATGTGATCAATGCGTTTGTAGCGGATTCCCTCGAATTCCTGGACGGTCAGGGCTACATTCTTGTAAGCCTCGTAGAGCTCTTTAGCGCCTTTCGGGATATCCCATGCAGGTTTGAATCCGGGAAGAACCTTCTGAACGAGGCCGAAATCGACGCGATAGCAGCGCTTGTCCGGCTCGGCATGGCCAGCGAATTCGATTCGGCAGCCTGGCACCGTTTTTTCGACGATTTCCGCGAGTTCCCGAATCTGATAGTTCTGATCGGTGCGGCCGATGTTCACGGCCAGGTTGTGTACGCGCTCCCGGGGGCTTTCCAATATGGCCAGAAACGCGCGCGCGATATCCTCGATATGAACAAAAGGCCGCCAGGGTGTTCCGTCACTCTTGAGGAGAACGCGGCCCGTGCACATCGCCCACGCCACCAGATTGTTCAGCACAAGATCGAAGCGCAGGCGCGGAGAAACGCCGTAGGCGGTGGCATTGCGGAGAAATGTGGGGCTAAAGTTCTCGTCGGCAAGCTTTGACACGTCATTTTCCACGAGCATCTTCGAGCGTGCATACGGCGTGACGGGATTGAACTCCGCAGTTTCATCGAGGATCTTGTCGCCAGCTGCTCCGTAAGTGCTGCAGGAGGAGGAGAAAAGGTAGCGTGGCACGCCTGCCTGCTTAGCGAGCTCTGCCAGCCGAACCGAAGCTCTGTAATTGATATCGTAAGTCAGCTCGGGATTGAGGTTGCCGAGGGGATCGTTGGAGAGGCCCGCCAAGTGGATGATTGCGTCAAACCCCTCCAGATCGGAAGCCGACACGTCTCGAAGATCTTTGTGCATGGCGGGAAAATCTGCCGGAGGCTCCCCGAAAGTACAGTGCTGGAAAAGGTCGGTGTCCAAACCAACGATATCGTGCCCTGCCGCGGCGACAAATGGTGCCAGGACTGTCCCGATATATCCTCTATGACCCGTAATCAATACGCGCATTCGCTGGCTCCTTCCGCCGGACTTTCGATTTGCCATGCATTCGTGCTGGTACCGTGCCTTGCTCCAATAAGCCAAACACCCGTTCATACTGAGAATCCAGAGCCACGCGACAGGAGGAAACCCTTCGTTCCAGTTCTGCCGCGATAGCCTTGCTTTGTGATTCCAAAAACTGGAAACGGTTTGTCAGCGCGTCCAAGCTGCAAGCATCAATATGCAATGCACACTCGGATTGTCCCATTTGCGCCATGAGGTCCGCCGTTTTGGCGTGATAAGAAACTGCCAGGACCGGCTTGTGAAGCAGATGCGATATAAGAACGCCATGGAAGCGGGCTGCAACAACTATATCCATCTCGCTCATCACGGAGATGAGATCTTCGTGCGAGCGCATCGGCGGGTCCACAGTTTGATATCCCGCAAGTCCGGGGTGGCTTCCTTCCAGCGTCTGAATAATGTCTTCAATTGCCGCCGGGTCGGCGCGCAGCTGGGTCGGGAAAAAAAGTACGGTATATCCCCTGTGATTCAGCCAAGACGCAAACCTGGATTGCGTTAGCACGTACTGGTCGTACAGCTGTTTGTCAGCCTTGTGCCACATCGTTTCATGAAAGAACGGTATGGGATTGATACCCACTACTGGAGAAGAACGGGAAGACCTCGCCTGCGCCGCAATTCCTTGCATGTCGAAACTGTACGCCAAGTCTGGAGCGACGATGATTTCTCCTCGAGGACCCCATTTTTCGACCTGCTTGCGGGAGTTCTCATCTCGATATGAGCGGAAATCCGCCCGGGAGAGTGCAAATTTCAAGAAGAATCGACTCAAAGGCGAGTCGACCCAGCTAGTTCCTACGCTCATGAATGCGAGCTTGGTCCCTGTCGCACGGGCAAGAAGCGACCATTTGAAAAAGGTATATGGATACCCCCACGGCCCGCCGCTGTGGTCCGTCAGTTGTCCTGACCCGGCGATCATCAAGAGATCTGTGCCCTTTAGATTGCGGTAGGATTGCGCCAAAAATCCCACTTCCTTGTAAAGCCTCCGCAGGGACCGAAAACCATCCCGTATTCCCTTCAGGCAGGGGTACAGGAGTGGAATCCTTTTCAAATTCGCTTGGACCCTGGCACGCAGGCCGTCCGATGAGTCTGGGGAAAACTCGCCCTTGCGGGGCGCCTCCGAATGAACAGGCGGGCGATCGACTTGGCGTATTGGGAAAGCGGCGATCCTGTGTCTCAGGCGCGTATCTTCCGGATTGAAAGTAAAGGCGCGGATTTCGGCGTCGGGGAAGCGGCGCCGCGTATTCTGAATCACAGCGGCGATAATTGTTTCATCGCCGAGATTCTTTGTGCCGACGTGCCCAAGAATTCCTATTCTTCTGACTGGCAATGTGACTTTCTCCGAATCGTCGGGCGCCATCATTGGGCTTTTAGGCCTTCCTCTGTGCCAGAAAAACCATCTGCCAGCCGAAGCCTGCTCTTTCTTTTAGTCCGTTGATTTTCGCCTGAGACAAGAATAATCGGGCGAGGGAATTCAGCTTATAAGAATTTACTAAACGAAGTACGCCCACTTGGCCGTGCGGAATAATCGTGAAGCTTTCCAAGATCTTAAATTGTGAGGAAAGCAATTTCTTGAGTTGACCGCGACTGAGCTCGTGTCTAATGTGCTGTGGCGGCTGCTTGACCCAGCCTACATCGCCCAGGCGATCGATGACAAACTTGTTCCCCGTCGTGACAATGAGATAGCCACCCTCGCGTAGCAATTGCGCAGCCCGTTGAATGTACTTTTGCTGATCTTGAACGTGTGCAATCACTTCTTGCGACACCACGATGTCGAAGTAATCCTTAGGAAGAGGCACTTCATAAATATCTCCCGCCATGTAGGCAATGTCGGGGCGGCGAGCTCGGGCAGCAGCGATTCCCTCGGGTGAAAGATCAATACCGTGGGCTTCACCCAAATCCGCCAAACGCTCAGTAAACCAGCCGTGCCCACATCCGAAATCGAGCATGCGGGGCCGCGCTAGGGGAATGCCTTGGACCAATCTCAGTATCTCCTGGGCACGCCGTTCGGTCCAGTCATTCAGTACCTTCCGCTGTTCCCAATTCTGCCAATGCCAGTCCCAAAATTGGCGCTGGTCCTCGATCGTCGGAAGAGGAGGGCCTCCGGAAGGTTCTTGCGAGCTTGTCATTCGGTCTTTCATTTTCCTTTTGCTATCGTCGCCCGATTCGTCCACACAATGCCGTCCTGACTCTTCAACGCCCGGCCGGTCCTGGGCTCATTCATCACCCCCGTCCTGAACAGGCTCTTCGGGGGATTCGTCCCCTCGCTCCAAGTTTGCGCAACCGGGCAAAGATATTAGAGCAAAACGGCTGCCAAGTCACGCGGCTGGAATATATAGTTAAACTATTGATAATACTATGTTTGGTCAATCAACCACTTCGACCGGAGCGACCCCTAGCGTGGGCCGTATGAAGGCCTGACCTGCGTTTTCCCTATTGTGGCAGTAGTTTACACCGAGCGGACCGCCCATTGGCAGCCCTGCCACTGTGCACAAGGATCGGTCTACTATCTAACTAGCCTATTTTCAGCTATATACAAAAACAAGTAAATGGCCAGTAACGTGCCGAGGTAAGTAGAATAAGATTGCCCAGACCGCCCGTGAATCCAAAGAGCGCCAAACCAAGAGTAATAAGAAACGTGGCTTCGAACTGGGGCGCGTACATCCTTGCAATGGCTGTCAGTTTCTTCTTGTCGCCATATGTCGTGCACCACCTGGGAAATAACGGATACGGCGTCTGGACCCTCATCCTATCCCTTACTGGTTATCTCGGGCTTTTGGACTTGGGCGTTCGAGGCGCGGTCACCCGATACGTCGCCAGATTCCATTCGCAAGCAGCGCATGGCAATGCCAGCAACGTGGCTTCGTCTGCAATGCTCATTTTTTCGTCCGCGGGCCTGATTGCTTTCTGCACTTCGGTGGTGTTGGCCACGCTCATCGTAGGGAGACTCAAAATTCCCCCGCAGTACTTGGCCGCGTCTCGCGTCGTGCTAGTCGTTACGGGCTTGAGCATCGCGACTTCGCTCGTCAACGGCGTCTTCGGTGGAGTATTGGTCGGATTGCAGCGATTCGATCTCACAAACGGAATCGAAATCGCGAATAACCTGCTAAGGACATTTACAATCGTCCTATTTCTGCATCTCGGTTACGGAATCGTGACGTTGGCTTTGATCCAGCTTGGTTTTACACTCGCACGACTGGCCGCCAACTTTCGCCTGGCGCGCCATTTGTACCCAGAGCTTCGAATCAACCTTGCCTTCGCGGATCGTGCTGGAGTGAAATTGATCTTCTCCTTCAGCATATTCTCTTTTCTTATGCACGTGGGCGGCAGCCTTATCTACGCCAGTGATAATGTTGTTATCGGAGCATTTCTACCGGTTTCCGCGGTGACGTTCTACGCGATCGGGGGCAACCTCGCCGAGTACACACGGACACTTGTGGCCGGCATTTCTCAGACGATGACACCGCTGGCCAGTTCTGCGGAGGCGAAGGAAGACCGCGCACTCATGGAGAAGATTGTGCTGTTCGGCAGCCGCGCTGGAACCATGGTCGTCCTTCCCATTGCTCTCACCCTGATGATTCGCGGGAGCAGCTTCATCGGCCTGTGGATGGGCACACAGTACGCCGATCTGTCCGGGGCGGTAATCCGTATCCTTTCGCTGACGCTCTTATTCTGGGCAGCGAACTCGGTAACGGGAGGAACCCTTCTCGGGCTTAGCAAACACAAGCCGATCGTTCCGATGATTTTGGCGGAGGGAGTTTGCAATCTTGCGCTAAGCATATTCCTGGTTCGGCGAATGGGAATTGTCGGAGTTGCCTGGGGAACGGTGATTCCAAGCATGGCATCAACTTTCTTGTTTTGGCCGTGGTACATCCGTCGCAGCTTGCAGATCGATCCTCTCAGGTACGCGGCATCCGCCTGGCTTCGCCCAGGCATTGCGATTCTTCCCTTTGCAATCGCAAGCTTTGCGATCGAACATATTTTGCCCGCGACAACGCTAATTGTTTTCTTCTTACAAGTAGCTTGCCTGCTTCCTCTAGTAGCCATCGGGTATTGGCTGGTGTGCCTCGATACTGAGCAGCGCGCTGAGTATTCGCAGCGTTTTGTTACCCTTTTCGGACGAGCACCAGCGCAAGAGTGAGAACTTGATAATTCGCTCGCCGCCCTCGACGTCGAGGACTCAGCCGAACTCCGTCACCAACATTGGGCGGCCCCGGTTTTTTTGTCCACCTTGAGGGTTAGTTTCGGGCAGAATCTACACCTCAGGAAGGGAGATTTGCCGCGAAGCAGAAGTGATTTACAGTCGAAGAGATCGTGGCGGTGCTGAAGCAGGCCGAGGTCGGAGTGCCGCTGGCGGAACTGCGCCGACGGGTTGGTTCCGTTTGGTCAAACGTCCACGGAAATTCCAAGCACTCCTATCTTCCGTTTTTCACGAAGTCGTGGAGATTTGCTCACTCTGCGTCGCCGGCTCTCGTGCTGTCAAGTACGAAACTGAGCAACCAACGAAATGCTTACACTTGAGAGTCCAATTCCAACTCTTTATACATGAGAGATAGGAGAATACTGTTTCTACCGTGCAAGTTCATGTCATGGCCTATCGGTCAAAAGTTGGACCGGCCCGAACGCAGATTACATTGCCAGTGGCAGTTTTGTGCCTCGTAGCGCTGAGCATTCTCGGCTGTGGCTCTCAACAAAGTAATAGTATGCCCAGCCCGCCTCCTTTGGCGCCGGGCATCACAAGCTTGAATCCAACATCGGGATTGGTCGGTGCGTCGGTGACGATCACGGGCGCGAACTTTGGCGCCACGCAAGGGACGAGCACGGTGACGTTCAACGGGACGGCGGC